>Ga0210057_1000255_pt1 | contig 91771 bp, 82 predicted proteins | sample CryGeyCG2114_010_2_FD_183968 | JGI IMG/M metagenome (GOLD analysis project Ga0210057, IMG submission 183968) | Groundwater microbial communities from aquifer - Crystal Geyser CG10_big_fil_rev_8/21/14_0.10 (SPAdes) (version 2) | ecosystem: Environmental > Aquatic > Deep subsurface > Groundwater ... | reverse complement strand
GTTTGTTTTTAAACAAAGTCTTAAAAACATGCGCGCCCAGAGTTGAACCGCCCATGCCCAAGACAATAATATTTTTGGCTTTACCATAACTAAAGGGAATTTTTAGCTTTTTGGCCTGCGCCCAAATCTGCTCAACTTGCTGGGACAAAAGCTGTAAACTGCCCAGCATGTTTTGAACGTCTAATTTTTTAATTTCTTCAATATTATCCAGAATTGTGTTGGCCATAAAAAATATTAATTATTTTAAAACATTTTTTCCACCCAAGTCCGCGGGGTTTTGTCATTGATAATTTCAATATCCAAATGATATTTAAATTTGCGCGGTCCTCTGGTTTTAATATATTCAATCATTTCTTGCAAACCGTCGCGCAAATTAACTTTTGTTTTGTAGCCCAAAAGCCGGCGGGCTTTGTCTGCTTGGCAAGTAGCCAGTTTTACTTCTTGCGGACGATCAGGCATATAAACGGGTTTAAGCTCAAAGCCGATCAATTCAGCGATAATTTTCGCCAATTGATTGATAGTGACAAATTCCTCATCCGGACCGATATTTATAACTTGGCCAACCACATTATCGGCAAATCCCAGTTTTAATAAACAATCAATATCATCCTGAACAAAAGAAAAGCATCTTTTTTGTTCGCCATCGCCGTAAATAATCGGCTGGCGCCCCTGCAACATCAGATTAATCATTATTGAAGCCACATTGCGGAAAGGATCATCGTATTTTTGCCGCGGTCCGATAATATTATGCGGAACGGCATGGACTACTTCTATCCCATGCACAGCCGAAAGATTGTTTAACAAGTTCTCGGCCGCCACCTTGGCAATGGCATAAGGATCTTGCGGATGAGGCGTCATATCTTCGGTAAACGGCACTTTGTCTTGCGCGCCATAACGAGCCATGGAAGAACAATTAACCAAACGCTTGACGCGGCTAGAGACAGATGCCGTGGCCACAGTAGCCGTAATTTGAAATGTATTTTGACAAACTAAATGAGGGGAAAAAACACTCAAGCCTTCGTAAGCGGTGCAGGCCGTATGATAAACAATATCCACTCCGGCCAGCATTTTTTTCATGGTGTTAAGATACGAACAATCCACTTGCCTAAAGTCCACTCCTTCAGGCACATTATCAATATATCCGCCAATCAAATTATCACAACCGGCCACTTGATGGCCTTCAGTCAAAAGCCGGTCAGCCAAATGACTGCCCAAAAATCCAGCCACGCCGGTAATAAAAATCTTTTTTTTATTTGAATCAGACATAAAAACTTTTATGATGATAATTGCGCCCCGTTATTTTTAGATAAATTTTTAGCATATTTTTTCATGGCATCTTCCACGGCTTCCTTAATCGGTCTCATGGCGATTCCATACTTGGCCAAATTAATTGATTGCATAATATTATTGGATCGTTTTTTTCGCGCCAACCCTTGTGCCACCAAATCAGCTTCGCTAATCCACTGGCAATTATGAGACGGATCAACATATTTTTTATACATTTCCATTATTTCTTTATGCTTGATTGAACCGGGGTTGGTAGCATGAAAAATCCCGCTGGCTTGCCGTAATAATAACTGATAGAAAACATCAATCATATCTTCCACCACCGTAGCGCTGTTTTCCACATCTACCACTTTGGTATAAGAAGCCAGTTTGTCTATTAAATTGGCGCGGTGCGGATATGAATCAATCGGCATGCGAATGCGCGCGATGCCCACCTTGGGAAAAGTGGATAAAACCAAATCAGCCGCGTATTTAGCCCGCGTGTAAACCGCCACAGGATTGGCCGGATCATCTTCGCGCCACGCTTCGCCATGCGGAGAATCGCCATAAAAAATACAACCCGTCCCCATATGCAACAAATACACGCCCGCCTGTTGGCAGGCTTGAGCGATATGCGCGGGCAAAATGGTATTTCCTTGAATAGTTTCAAACTGATGGGTTTCACACCAATCCACGTTAGGCCTGCCCACCACTCCGGCTGAATTCAAAACCGCGTCCGGCTGGTATTTTGCCAACAATTCCAAAGCATCCGAAACACTATAAACCTTTTTTTGAGCCATGACCGCGTCCGGCCAAGCTTGCTGGCATTTTTGTCCCAGCCAGCCATTGCCGATTATTAATATTTTCATAAAAATTTATTACTTTTTTAATTTCTTCCACCACGCTATGTTATTTTTATACCACTCAATTGTTTTTTTCATTCCGGTGATAAAATCCGTTTTAGGCTCCCAACTCAATTCATTTTTTATCTTGTTATAATTCATGGCATAACGCCGGTCGTGGCCAAGCCGATCAGGCACATATTCAATCATGTCTTCCTTCAAACCCAATATTTCTAACATTTGGCGCGCGATTTGTAAATTAGTTTTTTCACAATCTCCGCCAATACAATAATTCTCCCCTATCTTGCCTTTATGAAAAATCAAATCAATCGCTTGGCAATGATCTTCCACATACAGCCAATCGCGAATATTAAGACCATCGCCATACAGCGGAACTTTTTTATTTTCCAATAAATTGGTGATAAAAAGTCCATGCAGTTTCTCCGGATATTGAAAGGGACCGTAATTGTTGGAACAATTGGAAATAGTCGCTGGCAAGCCATAGGTATGAAAATATGACAACACCAGATGATCGGAAGAAGCTTTGCTGGCGCTATAAGGACTGCGTGGCTGATAAGGCGTATTTTCATTAAAAGGCGGATCAGACGGCCCCAGCTGGCCGTAAACTTCATCGGTGGAAATATGATGGAAACGCAGATTGTTAAGCCGAGCCGCCTCCAACAAACAATGCGTGCCCACCACATTGGTATGAATAAAATCATGGCTGTCTTGAATAGATCGGTCCACATGTGTTTCAGCCGCGAAATTGATAATGGCATCTACCTCTTTAACCAGCCGACCAACCAAATCATCATCGGCAATATCGCCTTGAACAAAAGAATAGCGTTTGTCTTGATCCAAATCGCGCAAATTGTCCAAATTACCGGCATAAGTGAGCAAATCCAAATTTACCACCTCATAATCCGGGTATTGATTTAAAATATGTCTGATAAAATTGGAACCGATAAATCCGGCTCCGCCGGTAACCAATAGCTTCATAAGCTTTTTGTAAATTATATATAACCGACAATTTAATTTATTCCAATCTCGCTTGCCGACTGACGGCTAAAACAATTCCTCCGGAAAACAACGCTATCATCAAGGCTGAACCGCCATGACTGACAAAAGGCAGAGGCACGCCAGTCAAAGGCATTAGGCCTATCATTGAGCCAATATTAAGAAAAAACTGCCACATAAACCATATCATAATACCGCCAACTAGTAAACGGTTGAATTGATCAGGTGCTTTTTTCGCTATTTTTAGTCCCCTAATACCAAAAAATGTCACTAAAATAATAAATAAAAAACAAGTAATAAAGCCGGTTTCTTCAGCTATAATGGCAAAAACAGAATCAGCTTGCACTTCGGGCAAATATTGATATTTTTGCCGAGAATGACCATAACCCAAACCCCATAAACCGCCCGAACCAATCGCTAAAAAGGATTGATTGATTTGATAGCCAACTCCTTTGGGATCCAATTCCGGATGCAAAAATGTGGTTAAGCGATCCACCCGATACGGCGCCACTACTAACAAAGATCCAAAAGCCAATAAACCGACCAGTCCCAAAACTGCCAAATATATTTTTTTTACTCCCGCCAAAAAAAGCAAACCAAAAATAATTATCGCCAATATTGACAACGTGCCGATATCCGGCTGAAGGCCGATCAAAAGTATGGTGGGCGCCGTCATGATCAAAATCGGCATAAGTCCATTTTTCCAATCGGTTAAATCGCGCTTGGGATCGCTCAACATAGTTGACATTACCATAATCAAAGCCAGCTTGCTTAATTCCGCCGGCTGAAAAGTCAAACCAAATAATCCTATCCAACTGCGCGCGCCATTTATAGTTAGCCCGATGCCGGGAATAAAAACCAAAAACAACAAAATCAAAGAAACCAGATATATCAATCCGCTTATTTTTTTCCACCACGACGCTTGGACGCGCGCGGCCAGCAAAAGCAAAGTCATTCCGGGCAAAAAACCAAATAAAAGCTGGCGTTTGGAAAAATAATAAATATCGCCAAATTGAGCATAGCCAATCGGTGAACTGGCAGAAGTAAGCATAATCAAACCAAAAACCACTATCAACAAAAGCATGACTAAAAAAAGATGGTCAACCGATGGATTGGTTTTGGTTGCGACCCTCATACTAACTGTTTAACCTTACCAGCAGTCTGGCAACAATTAATAAAAAAATATGAAAAAACAAAATGGAAAAATTTAAAAGCCAAGAAATAAATTTGCTTTTTTTGTAAACTAAAACAGCCAGACAACTGTTAACAATCAAAACTAACAATCCGGCTATAGGCAGATAATATATTTTCCACCACTCGCCCAAAAGATCCACGCCAAAAATTATATTATAATGCAAAAAAATACGCTCCATTTCCGGCTTTATATTAAGCGCTAAAAAAATCCATATATATACTTGAAAAACAACGGAAATTGACAGCCCCAAGCTGTTGCGCCAATCGCGCAGATACATTTTTAGGTAATAAAACATAAAAGCTTAATTTTGGCTAAATATGTTCGTATTTTAGCATTTTTACCGGCTCTTGACAATATGAGTAAAATATATTAGAATAATCGCACTATAAATCGCTATTTATACTTAAAAAATTACAAATATGTCACATAAAAAAGCAGGCGGTTCTACCCGACTGGGACGAGATTCCCAAGCTCAACGCCTAGGTGTTAAAATTCATGACGGACAAGCTGTTAAAACCGGCATGATAATTATCCGCCAACGCGGAACCAAAATCCATCCAGGTAAAAATGTCAAACGCACCGGCGATGACACCATTATCTCTTTGACCAACGGCGTAGTCAAATTCACTCAAAAGAAAAAATTGCGCTTTGACGGCGCGCTTAAACGAGCCAAATATGTCAATGTAATGCCAATGGCCGCTTAACAGATTTTCTCTAAACTAAAAAACTGCCTTATATAGGGCAGTTTTTTATATTTAAAAATTTTTATTATAGTCCCCATTCTTTTTTAAGTTCAACAATCCCCTCTGTCAACTCAATCGTCGGCTTCCAATTCAGCAATTCAATAGCCCGACTAATGTTTGCTTCAGTCTTGCGCGGGTCACCCGGACGCGGTTCAATATTGACAAATTCCCCGCCCATCAATTTGACTAATTCATTAACTGAATAAGGCCGGCCATTGCCGATATTGATAACTTCACCGACGCCGGCTTTATCTGTTCGCATAGCCGCGATATTAGCTGACACAATATCATTAACATGCGTGTAATCGCGATAATATTCACCATCTCCGCAAACTGTCATGGGCAATCCTTGTTTTTTTTGCTGTAAAAATTTGCCAATCACCAAAGCATAAGCTCCATTAGGATCCATATATGAGCCATAAACATTAAAATAACGCAAAGACACGGTCTGTAGGCCATATAATTCACTAAATAAACGGCAATAATGCTCGCCTATGTATTTTTGCAAACCATACGGACTTAATGGCTTGGCCGGCATATCTTCGGTAAAAGGAAATTTGGTCTGATTGCCATAAGCGGAAGATGAAGCGCTATACACCACACGCTTAACTTTGGCGTCTCGCGCCGACACCAATACATTAAGTGTGCCCGTTACATTGTTTTCGTTTGTTTCTTGCGGATGTTCCACTGAATAAGGCATGCGCGGTATGGCCGCCGTATGAAACACGCCGTCAATGCCAGCCATGGCTTTGGCCAAATCAGCCATATTACGAATATCGCCTTCCAAGTATTCAGCTCCGCCTTGAATACGATTTTCAAAACGTCCGGAACTGTAATTATCAATCACGCGGACTTGATGTTTGTCAGCTAATAATTTTTTCACGATATTGGCGCCGATAAATCCGGCTCCGCCGGTGACAAGATAGTGAGACATAGACTTAGTTTAATTTTATCATTTATTTCCCATATTATATATATGTTGAGCGACATCGCGAAGCGCAAGGAGCGAAACATATATATAATATGGGAAAATGTTATAAATTTATTCTAATTGACATTAAAGGCTTAAATAATTAATCCCGGCCTGTTCAATTTCTTTTTGATCATATAAATTCTTAACATCCATCAAGAGCAATTTTTCTTGATTCATCATGGCGCGCAAATCAGACACAGACAAATTTTTAAATTCATCATGCGCCGCTGCCACCACCAAAGTGTCGGCTTTGGGTAATTCCGCTTTATCGCTTAATTCAAAACCATATTCTTTTTTGATTTCTTCATGATCAGCTAAAGGATCATAGACAAAAACATTCAAGCCAAAACTTTTTAATTCTTTGATCAAACCGGCTACTTTGGAATTGCGAACATCATTGATATTTTCTTTAAAAGTAACGCCCAAAACCACGATATTTGATTCTTGCATGTCTTTGTTCAGCCGAACCATTTGTTTAATAATTTGATGGGCGATAAATTTGTGCATATTGTCGTTGATGCCTCGACCGGCTAAAATGAGTTTGGGATTGTGGCCGACAGCTTGAGCTTTGTAAGTGAGATAATACGGATCCACGCCAATGCAATGTCCGCCCACCAAGCCGGGTTTAAACGGTAAAAAATTCCATTTAGTGCCGGCCGCCGCCAAGACATCATACACGCTGATATCCATTTTGTTAAAAAGAACGGCCAGTTCATTCATCAAAGCGATATTGAGATCGCGCTGAGTATTTTCAATCACTTTGGCCGCTTCCGCGGTCTTAATATCGGGCGCGCGATGCACTTTTGTAATAGAACCATAAACATTGGCAATCAATTCCAAAGACTCATCATCCATGCCGGAAACAACTTTAACCACTTTGTCTATGGTATGTTCTTTGTCGCCGGGATTGACTCTTTCCGGAGAATAGCCGATTTTAAAATCAACACCCGCACTTAGGCCAGATTCTTTGGCCAAAATCGGCTGGCAGATTTCTTCGGTCGCGCCCGGATAAACGGTTGATTCATACACCACGATTGCGCCTTGTTTTAAATTTTGCCCCACTAAACGCGTGGCTGATTGTACAATAGACATATCCGGTATATTGTATTCATCCACAGGCGTTGGCACAGCTATGATAATAAAGCCGGCGCGCTTAATACTGGCTGAATCGCTGGTATATTCAATCTTAGCAATAGACAAATCATGGCTGGCTACTTCATTGGTGCGTTCAATCCCTTGTTTTAATTGAGAAATTCTTTTGGCGTTGATATCAAAACCGATTACGGAAAATTTCTTAGACAAAAGAACCGCCAATGGCAAGCCCACATAGCCCAATCCGACCACGCAAATTTGATCTTGTTTGGATTGTAAATCTTGAAAATTAATCATAAAAAGATAGTAAGCTGGATAATGTATATATGTATTTCGCTCCTTGCGCTTCGCGATGTCGCTAAATAAATATGCGCGCCGTTCAAAAATTTTAAAACAATATTTATTTTTCTATCAAAGGCGAACCAACCGCGACAATTTTGAATCCGGCATTTGCTAAATCATCATACCGATGCGCCAATATACGCCGGCCGTCCATAATCAACGGACGATTATTTAATTTGTCTATAAGCATATCTCCCAAATTTTTAAAATTCTGCCAATCAGTGGCAATGATAATTACGTCAGTATCCAGCGCGCAAGCATCAACATTTTCAAAATATTCAATTTTTTCACTGGGCGCGAACACGGTTTTAAAAAATTCCAAGCCGACCGGATCATAAATCTTGATTTTACTAACCTGCTTTTCTTGTAAAAACGGAACAATCTCCAAGCTGGGAGAATTGCGAATATCGTTGGTGTCTTGTTTAAAAGCCACGCCCAAAACAGCTACGGTTTTATCTGACCAGTTAAAATCAGCTTCTTTTTCCGCTCGGCCCAAAAAATTTTCTAACTGTCTTTTGTTAGCTAGATAAGTTTCATTCACTATAGTCGCATTTTGTCTGGCAGTCTGAAGCTGGTGAGAAAGCGAACGAGCGTCCTTAATAAAACAACTTCCGCCGGCATACAAGCTGTCATAAAAACCCCAACTGCCGATGCGCGGATCAGTCATCATAACTTTTCTAATTTGTTCAAAACGTAAATCAGAAAAAGTTTCGCAAGTCCGGCCGATCACATCAAAACAAACAGCCAGCTTATTAAACAAATAAAAATTAGCCAACAGTTTGCCGGCGGCCGCTTCTTTGGGATTAACCTCAAGATACTGAATGCGCGCGGAATCATAAAAACGCTGGTATACTTGGCGCATCACGCCAAAATCGCGTTCGCCAAAAGCGCCCACCACCACTCGGTCCGGATTAAGCGAACCTTCCACCGCCTTGCCTTCCACTAAAAATTCCGGATTGGATACCACGCCATAATTTTTTACGCCGGCCTTACTCATAATTTCGTCCGTGCGATTAACCATATCAATCGGCACGGTGCTTTTGTTAATTATTACTATGTATTTTTCTTGTTGGCCAGAGTTGCGCTTAATTAGCGAGTCGGATAATTTTTGAGCGGCCTTAAAATAATAGCTCAAATCGCTTTCACCGGTCTGCCCTATTTCCGGAGTGGGCAAGCACATAAAAACAGCATCGCATTGATCCAAAAATTTTTCCACCAATCCATAATCAGTGGTAAAGCTGATATTAAGGGTATTACGCACCAAAAGATCACCCAGTCCCTTTTCATACAGGCAGGTTTCAATCGTATCCCGATCTTGGCTGGATAAAGCTTTAATTTTTTTCTCGTCAATATCGTAAACCAAAGTTTTGTGTCCGCTATCAGCGCAAACCGCAGCCGAGCAAGCGCCTACAAAACCGGAACCGATATAGAGGATATTCATAATCAAATATATTTAATTGCGGATATTTTAACATTATTTGTCTAAAAAATCAAGGAATGAGCCTTTATTTAGCCAAAAGCACAATCGCGAAAACCAATAAACCTAAAAAAAACAACTTAATCAGCAAATGCTTTTCTTTAAAATAATAATAACCGGAAACAGTGGACCAAAAAACCGCGGACGCGCGCTTGGCCGCTATAATGACTGAAGCGGGCGCGAATAATTGCGCGAAACTCAATAAAATACTGCTAAAACCATGACCGACTGACTGAAGCAGACAAGCCGGATTACGCAACAATAATAAGGGATTTTGGCGCTTGTAATACAAAGAAAACGCGAAAAAATATGACAATAAGGCAAAATAAATTAAAACCTGTTCAGCTTCCACCGCGTTATAATATGTGATATTGTATTTAAAAAGCGACATCGTCATGACCGCGTTGAGCGAGCTGGCCAAAACCAGCCATTTGCCTTTTTTATTTATTTTATGATCCAAAGAAAACGCCAATAATGTCAAGAAAATAATGACGATGCCGGCCATTTGATAAACACTCAGTTGATAACCCAAAAATATATCAACCAATAACAATAGTGGAATAGTCAACAGCCTAATATAGCCGAAAGTGGTTCTGTCCGCTCTGGTAATGGCCAAAATCGTGATGTGCGCTTGTATTATCTCCAGTATTAGGCGAGCGCCAAAAGTCGGCCAAGAAGCTAAATCAAAATCAAACTTGCCACGAATTAGAATAATAAGAAGAAAAATCCAAGCTCCCCAAAAAAATGTCAAAAAGCCCATGGCATAAACATTTTGCTGTAGTAATTCCACTCGGCGTTTGCCAATGGAATCGGATATTTCGGAAAAAAGCGATCCGAAAAAAGTTAAAATGATGCCGAGCATAAATTAATTAAATTAAATTTTCTACGCTATGTATTATGATCATGCAGACCACATTCTTGGCCAATATTGTCAGTGCCAATAAAACGACCCGTTCTTTCTTCGCTAAATATATTGATTGATTTTTTAGTGCATGGTTGACAACCAAGCGAAGTATAACCACACTGATACAAAGGATGCACGTCCAAATTATTTTTTTTGATATAATTCCAAACATCATCTCGCGTCCAAAAAGCGATTGGATTAATTTTAATTACTTCCGTGGTTTCTTCAATAATTGGTATATCTTGCCGGCTTACAGATTCATCTCTTCTCAATCCTGTAATCCAAGCATCATGCTGTGTTATAATTTTTTGTAAAGCGGGTTTTTTCATGGCACAACATTTATATTGATTGTCAATTATTATTTTATCCCCATATTTTTCTTCAATCTTTCTAATATCAACATCGTTTGGTTTTACCCATAAAAAATTCATACCTAATTTTTTTACTAACATTTTGGCAAAATCTAGAGTTTCTACAAATTCATAACCTGTATCAATACCAATAAATTTAATGCTTTTGTTAACTTTCATAGCCAAATCTATAATAACTCTGGAATCTTTTCCAAAAGAGCAAGAAACAAATGGATTGCGGTATTTTAAAAAAACATATTCTATTATTATTTTTGATAATTCAACTTTTTGTTCTAAATCAAAATTATTATCAATACCATCAATGTCATTTATTATTTCTTTTCTTCTAAAAAATTGTTTATCGGATTGGCTCTTAACCATCAAACCAGCTCCAACTGTCTCATTAGACGATTCATCAATAATAATAAAACTACCTGTATCGCGATTTGTAATATATTCATCAAAAACCAAAGATTTTTGTGTTTTTAACAAAACTAATCCAATATCATTTAATGATAATCTTCCGTTATTTTGTTTTTTTAAATCTTCCATTTTTATCACATGTTCTACTTTATCAACAAAACAAGGAGTGGAAATACAATTGTGTTTAATTATATATTTTTGGTTTATCTGCAAGGATCTGTCATTAAACCAACAAATATAAGCAAAAAAAGAATTAGATTGTTTTGCTAAATCATTTTCACCAATTAACATGTCACCACGACTGATATCCAAATCTTTATCCAAGGTAATTAATATTGATTGCCCTTCCATTGCTTCTTCCAGTTTTTTTTCACCCAAAAAAATTTCTTTTATTCTCGCCAATTTACCTGACGATAATACTTTGACAAAATTACCAACTCTAATAGTTCCACCAGCCAAACGGCCGGCATAACCTCTAAAGCCATCATTTGGCCTAATCACATGTTGAATTGGAAAACGAACATCTGTTCCCTTAATTTTAATAAACAATCTTACATTTTCTAAATATTCAATCACCGTAGGGCCTTTATACCATGATAAAACTTTTTTACGCTCTACTATCATATCACCATTTAATGAAGAGACAGGTATGATAATTAAATCCTTTAGACCAATCTCTTGCGCATACTCCAAACATTCTTTTTCTATCCGATAAAAAATAGAGGAAGAATATTGAACTGAATCCATCTTATTAATTATAATAGCCACTTTTTTTATACCTAACAAGTGAATCAAATATAAATGACGCCTTGTTTGAATTTGCATTCCTTTGTTGGCATCAACTAAAATCAGACCTACATCGGCTTTTGACGCTCCGGTAAACATATTTTTTGTGTATTGTTCATGCCCAGGAACATCAAGAATAATATAACGCCGTTTATTAGTACTAAAATAACGATAAGCCACATCAATAGTAATCTTTTGTTCTCTTTCCGCGAGCAGACCATCAGTAAACAAAGAATAATCAATTTCTTTGTTTATTTTATCCATTTCTCTTATAGAATTAATTTGATCAATGTAAATTTTATTTAAATCAAAAAGCATCCTACCAATCAAAGTAGACTTACCATCATCAACGCTACCAGCCACCACACAGGATACTAGTTCTAATTTGATTTCTTTAAAAGTATTATTGTCTCGCATATTAAAAATACCCCTCTTTTTTCTTTTGCTCCATAGCTGAAGCTGACGAATTATCAATTGCGCGATTTTGCCTTTCTGAATAAATGCTATTATTTAATTCATCCAAAATTTGTTCTAAATTATTTGCTTGCGAACAAACAAGCCCGGTAGAAGGCGAACAACCCAAGGTTCTATACCGACACCACATTTCTATTATTTCTTCATCGGTTTTTGGTATATTATATTCATCAACTTTAATATAAATACCATTTCTTTTTAAAACTTTTCTTTTTTTGGCAAAATACAAAGATACAACTTCAATATTCTCACGCTGTATATATGACCAGATATCTAGTTCTGTCCAATTGGAAAGAGGAAAAACGCGCATGGTTTGATTATTGCTTAATCTTGTATTATATAAATTCCACAATTCTGGTCTTTGATTTTTTGGATCCCACCCGCCCATTTCATCGCGGACAGAAAAAATTCTTTCTTTGGCGCGCGATTTTTCTTCTTCTCTTCTAGCTCCGCCAATGGCAGCATCAAAATTATTTATTTTTAATGCGTCCAAAAGAGGTTTTGTTTTTTTGTGGTATATGTATAAATCATTATGCGCATCTTCGGCGTTTAATTTTTGAGCGATATCAGAATTGTTTTTATAAACAATCAATTTAGAGCCTATTTTTGTCGTAAAATAATCTCTAAATTCGATCATTTCCTTCGGCTTAAAGCCTGTATCAATATGTAATAATGGAAAAGGAATTTTGGCCGGCCAAAATGCTTTACGCGCTAAGTGTAATAATACCGAGGAATCCTTGCCTATAGAATATAAAAGAACGGGATTTTTAAATTCAGCCATTGTTTCACGCAAAATATAGATACTTTCCGCTTCCAACTGTTCAAAATAATTTAATTTTTCTCTGTTCATATCTTAATCACGTATATATATACTTACCAATTCATTTTTACTATCAATTACTGGGATCAAAGAAATGGCAGCATTTTCCATAAAAATCTTTTGGGCGTCTTTTTCTAAGTCATCCCGTTCGACATAAAGACTAACCGGATTGTAATTTACAATATTTTTAATAATCGCAGTAATAGATATCCCCTTTATCAAATTTCTTCTTATATCTCCATCAGAAATGACGCCAATTAAATGAAAATTTTCATCTACTACCGCTACTGTGCCACGTCGATTGTCAGTTATTGCCACCATGGCGTCTTTTATAGTAACGGATTCGGAAATTATATAATTACTATTTTTAATATTTTCTACTTTCATATTAATAAGTTAATTTTTTAACTAAAATATTTGAATCGATGTTGATATTTTCTAAAACATCAACTATTCTCTTGGCTGACTTGCCGTCACCATAAGGATTGATACATTTGGAAACCCTTTTTCTAAACTCATAGCTAATGGCCTTCTTGATCGCCTTTTTTATTTTTTCATTATCATACCCGACATTAATTATGTTAGTACTTTGTGTTCTGCCTTCTTCTCTATTGCCAATATTGACAGCTGGCAATTTAAAAGTTGGCGCTTCAATAATAGCGCTTGATGAATTACCAACCATCACACTCACTATACTCATCAAACCTCCATAGTCCGCGCGCGGTAAATTTGAATACAAAGACATCAATGAAGTCTTATATTGTTGTATTTTACGTCTGATAACTTTACTACCGGCATCCGAATTATTCAAAATAATAATTGTCCTATACTTAAAAGAACAAACAGCTTTCATAATTTCATCCATGTACTTTTCCATAAACAAAAATTCTTCCGTTACCGGATGAAAAACAAACAAAATCGTCGGCTGATTTTTATTAATTTTATACTTTTTACAAATTGTTTCTGAATCGGTAATTTCTCCGTTTATTAATTCATCCAACATTGGAGCGCCAACATTAAAAACTCGATGTTTTTCTTCCCCCATTTTCAATACCCGTGATGTCGCATCCTGATTGGCCGTAAAATGAATATGCGCAAATTTGGTAATGGCATGCCTAGAAACGCCGTCTATATTCCCAGTCACCTCACCCGCTTGAATGTGAGCAACCGGAATATACATGTGAGCGCCGACTATTGACGCCATAAGTTGTTCTCCGCGGTCGCCAGAAATCAAAATAATGTCCGCCCCCATTTGTTGAAGTATTTCCGGAAGTTGAATCATAAAAATACTCAGAGATTTAACCATAGTGATATGATTATAACCATCCAAAGTATTATGCACGATTGAATGAATTTTAAATTTATCTTTTTTTATTTCATCAATAGAATACCCAAAAGTATCCAATAAATGCATGTTAGTTACTATCAAGCCATAATCTAAATTTTGATTTTTTTCTATTTCTTTTATTATTGGACGGAAATAACCATATTCTCCGCGAGAACCAGCAATAATCGCAATTTTTCTTTTTTTAATTTTTTTCATATTTTTATTTATTCAACATTATCCCATTGCAAAATGGTATTTTTTGATAAATCTTTATTAACTTTTTTGCCCAGTAATTTAGCGGAATATTTTTTATCCAAATATTTAGCTGGAATGCCAAAGCCAGGACGCTTTGGCATAAGATTTTTTAAATTTAATTCTTCGCCCGCCTTAATATCACGACTGGCCACTACGCTGTGAAACGCCCAATCGCGCACTGGTTTTTCTTCAGCAAAAATACCTTGCGGTTGACTGATCGCCATTTCAATCTTTTTAATACCTTCAACCAAATCTTGCAACATTTTCGGTTCAAGAGAAATTTTATGATCGGGCCCATCCTGATTTCTTGATAAAGTAAAATGTTTTTCCACTATTTTAGCGCCTAGAGCCACGGCTGCAAAACTACTGTAATTATCCATACTATGATCAGAATGACCGACTAAAACACCAAAATCATTTTTTAATTTTTCAATCGTATGCAGATGCAAAGAAGTATACTCAGGCGGATAGCCGGAAGTACAATTCATCAAAATTAAATTTTCTTTGGCTCCTTCTTCTTCATAAACAGAAACCGTATCAGCGATTTCTTCCCAAGTACTCATGCCAGTGGAAACTATTATCGGTTTGCCGGATTGGGCGGATATTTTTGCCAGCTTTCTGTGCATTGGCAAATTAGCCAATTCACCCGAGCCAGTCTTATACGCTTTAACTCCCAATTCTTCCAAAACATCCACGGATGCCGGACAAAAAGGCGTACACAAATATTCAATTCCCACTTTATCGCAATAATCCATCATTTCTCTATGCATTTCTGGCGTAAACAAATTGCGCTTTAAGATGTCATAAAGCGGTCCATCCCACATTTGGATTGAACCGGGCACCATTTCTATATCTGGTAAATGCAATTGAAATTTGGCTACTTGGGCGCCGGCTTTTTTAATTTCATCCACCATTTTTTTGGCAGTGACCAAACTGCCGTTATGTGAATCAGCTAATTCAGCTATAATAATTGTCCGGCTATTTTCACTTATTTTCAATTTTCCAAATTGCACTTTTTTCATATACCTTACTTTTATCATTCAATAAATTTTTACATTATTCTAAGTTACTATATTTAATGTGCTCGTCTTTTTCTATATTATTTTTAATTTTTTTCCCTATTAAATCATAAAAATTTACAACTGAGATATGTCCTTTTTCTTTACAATATGGTCTTAATGACACTAAATCTTCTGGCATTAAAATATGCCCAATCCTTAAATTACGTTTAGCGCAAATAGATTTTTGCGCCCAACTCTTATTTTTTAAAACTTCTTTTTGTATTTTTATCCCTTCCATCATTTTAAAAATATCTTTGGTAATTTTTTGTGTTTTGGCAAATTCTTCTGGAATTAACGCAACTGGTATGTCCATACTCTCATACTCTGGCTTTATCCTGTGTTCAGGCAAACAAAGATGTTTTTCAATAATACTTACTTCGGGCATGGAAGCAGCTGCCAAAACCGCAACATCACCAGCGACATGATCTGAATAACCAAAACAAAAATCATAATTTTCATGCATGATTTTTATTCTTCCCAAATTAGCTAGTTCAGGTGGCGTTGGATAAATTGTCGTAGTGTGCATTATAATCAACTGATTATTATTTTTTTTATACCTAGTTAATAATTTATTTACCTCATCTTCATCTAATAAACCTACCGAAAGAATAACCAGCTTCCCTGTTTCTAAAGCCATATCAATCATACGATAATTATTGCTGTCTCCTGAGCCAATCTTTAGTATTTTCATCCCAGCTTCGCTTAATTTTATCATGTCATATTCATTATGTGTAGTGGCAAAACAAACTATTTTTTTAGATTCTGCATATTTCATAATATCCAAAAAATCTTTTATTTTTAAAGCTCTTTGTTTCAGTCTATTCAGCCAATAAGGGTCTTCTTTGCTAACAACATTTTCTGGTGTAAAGGCTTGAAATTTTAAAAATTTTATTTTTTTTTCATATGCTTCGTCTACAAATTTGAAACCATTTTCTTTCCGTCCGAATGTTAAAACACCAGCTTCTGCTATTAGAGGCTTAATTCTGTGCGACCCGATTATAACACCATCAATTAATTTCATTTCCCTGGACATAAAATTTATTTTTTACTCTCATTCCAACGTATTATGGGATTAATTATTTTAACATTAATATTTTCTTTATTTTCAATTATCTTTTTAAGCATGCTACCAATTAAAACATCGGAAAGTTTATTTGGCTTAAGACCTAAATTAATCAATTTAGTATGTATCGGATTATAATAATGATCCTCAGACTCTATGCGTGGATTATCAATATTCTCAATTTTAGATTCAAAACCAAGTTTTCCCATTGATTCTTTAACCAATGTAGCTAATTGATTAACTGAAAATAATTCCGTAAATTGATTAAAAACTCTAAACTCCCCTCTTTCGGCTGGATTTAATGAAGCTAATTCAACACATTGTAGTGTGTCAATAATATTTAAATAACCGCGCGTTTGCTGGCCTTTGCCATATGGTGTAATAGACACTCCAGCCACAGCTTGAACACAAAAACGATTTAAAGCTGTGCCAAAAGTACTATCATAATGAAAACTGGTATTTAAACTAGGGTGCATTTTTGTTTCTTCAGTTTCCAATCCATAAACAACTCCTTGGTTAAGATCTGTGGCTCTAATACCCCAAATTTTACAGACAAAATAAATATTATTACTATCATGCACTTTAGATAAATGATAAAAAGAACCAGGATTTTTGGGAAATATCATCTTTTCTTTACGTCCTTTATGTTCTATTTCTATATAACCTTCTTCTATGTCAATATTGGGTGTGCCATATTCACCCATGGTGCCTAATTTAACCAAATGAGCATCAGGACAATTGCGTTTCATGGCGAATAAAAGATTCAAAGTGCCAGCCACATTATTTATTTGTGTTTCAACTGCCTTGCTATTTGACATCATTGAATATGGAGCCGAAGGTTGCTCTCCATAATGCACTATGGTATCAGGTTTAAAATTATTAAGTGTCTTTTCAACCAGTCTGGTGTTTAATAAATCTCCAATGTACATTTTAATTTCTTTGCCAGAAACTTCTTTCCAAATATTTATTCTTTCATGCAAAGTTGAAATATCAATCAACGGTCTAACACCCAATTCCAACTCCCATTTTCTTTTATTAAAATTATCCAAAACAGCCACTTCATGACCTTTGCTGGAAAAATACATGGCCGTCGGCCACCCTAAGTATCCGTCTCCTCCAAGAATTAAAATTCTCATAATATTAAATTAATTAATTTAAAAATTTATTTTTTTTATAAACCATCCAAGCTTCAATTAATTCTAGATCCTCTTTATAATCAATATCTAAACCGTATATTGGTTTTACAATAAAAGGATAATTTTTCTCTCCTTCTAATTTTTTATGATTAACCAAAGTATTAAAACTGGAAAGCCAGATATTAGCTGGAAAATAAAATTTCTCTTTTTCCTTTGTTAAATATTCATAATGCAAATCTTCCTGCCAAAATTTCATAGTGCCGTCGTCTTTAATCGTTCTGATATTATACGGATGATTAACGGTATTAACCTGTCCAACTGTTACTACTGAATCAGCATTTTTATCAATTGCCAAACGAATAACTGAATCTATTTGTTCGGTTTCCACTAAAGGAGTGGCCGCTTGCAGCAAGACCGCATAATCAGCTTTATAACCTTCTCGTTTTTGCAATTCCAAAACCAAGTGCGTCATGGTTTCTACGACCGCGCTGTTATCTGTGGCCAAATCACTTGGCCGCATAAATGGAATTTCCGCGCCAAACTTCCTGGCAACTTTTGCAATCTCTTCGTCGTCAGTTGAAACTATTACTCTATCAACCAGTTTTGACGCTTTAGCCGCTTGAATTGGATAACTTATCAAAGGCTTTCCATTTAAGGGATAGATATTTTTTCCGGGAAATCTCTTACTCCCGCCTCTGGCCGGGATTACCACAATAATTTTTTCTTGCATATTATTTCGTAACAATAAAAATTAATTTTAATCCAACTCCTAATTCGTTCATATTATCTTCTAATTTCTTTAAATTGTCTTCAGAACTAATGAAATTCTTAAACTTTTCTGGCAAAAAATCGTTTTTCTCATCGCCAAAGGGATCGAGGAATTGAAAAAAATTAATTAATGAATCTTTGCCGGTATAACAAGTATCAATATCAATCTTATTGCTTTCAAAACCGGATTTAACAAATAATTGATTTAATGTTTTAGCGGAAAAATACGATAAGTGCAGTTGGCCGGTAAATGTTCTAGACATTTCATGCAAAACCATACAGACCAGGCTTTGAACATTGGGACAAATGCCAATAAAAGCGCCACCGGGACGCAAAATTCTGTAAATTTCCGAAACTACCTCTACCGGATGAGGCAAGTGTTCCACTACTCCCCACATACTTATCACGTCAAAACTATTGTCTTTAAAATGACATTCGTGAAGAAGTTTTCTTTCTACTTTGACGTGATTTTTTTCTTCGGCATATTGGGCTGCTTTTCCATTCAATTCCAACCCAAGCGTCTCATAGCCACGATCTTGCGCTTTCTTGAGAAAATGTCCAACCGAACAGCCTATATCCAAAACTCTGCCTGTTGGAACTTTGTCTTTTATTTTTTCAAAAAAACCATCAAACAATTTACCTCTAACTTCTAAATGCTTTTCAGACGAAAGAAAATCAAAAGAAAAATCATTCGTCTTAGAATCTTCATTATATTGATTAACTATGGCGCTTTCTTTAATGGCTGGATTAACATAAACATGAGAACAATCAAGACAACGAACAAAATCAAAACCATTTTTTGTAAATAAAACATCATACTTTCTTCCTCCGCACAACAAACAATCAATTTCCTCAACTAAATCCGCCCTTATTTTACCCGTGGATTTATCAATAAGTTGATTTAATTCATCATCCCTTTGTTCAAAAAATTTTTCCCCTTTGGTCTCTTTGTCAAATTTACTCATACAAAATTTCCAATTAATTTAATAAGTCATTTTCTTTTCAAATAAATTTTGATTAATTTTAATATTTTTAATTACTTTAATTATTTTTTCAGCGCATTTACCATGACCATACAAAAATTTAAAGTTATCAAATTCATTTTTATATTCTTTATCATTAAAGGCTTTTTTAATCGCTTCAAAAATATTTTTTTTATTTATTATAGGCACATCAATAACGCTGCTTTCTCTAAGTCTGCCGGATTGTCTTTTTCCTATATTTATTACCGGCACTCTGAAATAAGCCGCCTCTTTTATCCCGCAACTAGAATTGCCGACTATTGCCCGACTACCTTCTAATAAACCAAGAAAATCATCAGAAACTATATTTTTAAAAATTTTAAACCTACCCACGCTCTTGTATTCTTTGACTGCTTTAATTATACCTTCATAGCCTTGATCTGAGCAAGGATAAACGACTATAACTTCTAAGCCTGTTTTTTTAACTGCTTTTAGGGTTTCAACCATTTGTGAATAAGAAAACTCCGGGTTAATTGTTTCCGGGTGTTGTATTACTATTAAATAATCCTTTTTTAAATTATATTTTTTTACAGCCTTTTCAACGGGTGTATATAATTTATTAACAATCGGATCAATATGCGCGTCTCCAACAACATGTATGCGCCATTTTTCTTCTCCCATTTTTTTGATTCTTCCGGCGCTCTGCTTCGTTGAAGGAAAATGAATATGAGATAACTTAGTAATGGCGTGCCGAAAATATTCATCCAAATTGCCGGATTTGTCTCCGCCTTCAACATGCAAAACTGGTATTTTTAAATTAACCGCAGCGATAACCGAAGCCAACACTTCCCCGCGGTCGCCCAAACATAAAAATAAATCCGGTTTCAATTTTTCCAAAACTGAAGTAATTTTTTCTAAACAAACTCCAATGGCCACGCTTCTTTGAGCCGCCCTGCCCCCCGCTTGTTTCATATCAACAAAAGCGCTTACCTCAAAATTTTCTTCCACTTCTTTTATGGTCTTCCCGAATTTATTTGAAACATGCATATCACCAACTACCAACTGAAGCTCAAAACATGGGTCTTCTTTTATCATTTTTAAAGTCCTCTTCAAAGCGCCAAAACCACCCCTTTTTCCATTAAAATGACAGATTTTTATTTTTTTGTTCATATTTAATCAATTGCCAATGAATCAAAAATAGATTGCGCGATCCTTTGAGCGGAATGACCGTCTGGACTATTACATAGTTCACTCAGTAGTTCTTTTCTCTCTTTTGTTTTATACTCTTTATTATCTAAATAATAATTTATTTCCTCTAATAACTTATTTTCATTCTCTACCAAACTTACGGCATTGGTTTTTAACACCCAATCATAATGTCCGGTTTCATACATAACTTTAGTCATATCTGCTCCATCAATAATTCTTACTCCATAATTTATGGCAATGATTGGTTTGTTAAAACAAGCCGCATCCAATGCCAAAGTAGAAGCAAAGGTAATCATCATATTGCAATGTTGAAGAGAATTCGCGAAATCTATAATATCAGCTTTGGTAGGATCCCAATTGTCAACAAAAAAATCAGATTTTCTAAATTTATCATCTACAAACAGGTTCTCTCTCTTCATTAGAATATCATAATTATATTCTTTTATAAAAGCAAAATGTGGGCGCACTAACAAATTGCATTTAGGTATTAAACCTTTGTCTCTGCTTTCGGCAATCGCATCAAAAATAATCTCGTCTCCTTTAGACCATGGTCCTTCTGAACCTAGAAATAAAATTGGTAATTCTGGATTAAAACCTTTAGTTGCGCAATAATCTCTTTTACTTTGAAAAATTTCTTTATTCATATATATATCAAACTGAGGAAACCCTACTATTTTTAAACTTCTAGGATCTAAAGCCTGATATTTTTTTGCTTCATTTTTCATCGCTTTATTTTGAACCAATAAAACATCCGGCTCTACCCTAAAAAGCAATTTATCCAAATTATCCCAGCTTTTAGGCATAGAAATTGTCTTTATTTTTCGCCTCTTTGCTTCTTTGAGAAAATCAACATCATACAAAGTTACAATTGAGCTAGAAAAAACTAAACTCGGCTGGTATTTATCAAAATAATGAGAAAATTTAGTATTGGTAAAAAAATTCAAATCTATAATCCTGCTTATCTTTTTGAGAAAATTAAGTCTGCTAAAAGGAACAAAAACTGCCGCATAAAGAAAGTAAAAAAAATTGCCCAACCTTTTTTCTTTATTAATATGATATTGAAGAAAAAGTCTTGTACTTTTTGAAAACACCAATTTTGAAACTATTTTATTAAAAACTCTTTCTACCTTTCCCGGGTTAATATTATCTGTAAATTCAACTATCACATTCTTTTTATTAAATTCTTCAAAAAAATACTCCGGTGGCTTTTCGCCTCTGATATTCGGAACTAAAATTACAACCCTAATTCCTTCCTGGTTGCTTAATATGTTCAAAAACTCGCTCCTTAGTAAATTTCGAGCTAACAATCCACGTGAAATCGTAATAAAAATTGTTTTCATAATTAATGTTAATTTTCGTTTTTCTACTCTATATTAATTGCTAACAAAAAAATTTAAATTATTAAATAATCTTTGTCCAGCTAGGCCGTCCACCTTATGACAAAAAAAGGTTTTCAAATTTTCTCTTTGCTCTTTCAAATAATCCGGATCGTTTAAAGAATTATTTATTGCCTCTTTAAGTTCATCAAGGTTAGAAACCAGTGGCGCTGCCTTAAAAGAAATTATTTTATCAAAATAATCACAAATATACCAACGCTTGCAACTTTGATAAAAAGGCTTTGTTTGATAGCCGTCAAAATTAATCAAAATGGCAGGTTTATTCATCGCTACTGCATCTAATATTAAAGTTGAACAAGTGCTTATTACCACATCAGCATAATAAAGAGAATTTACAAAGTGATTCATTTGTTGATCGGAATAATCCCATTGGTCTCTAAATCCATCGCTTGGCTCATAAAAAGAATCCACAACAACATTTTTTTTATCAAATAATTCAACAAATTTAAGTTGGTCATCCTTATAACCAAAATGAGGTCGTATAAAAAGCTGACTAAGGCCAAAAAATGACTGTTTAGAAATCAAATCATAAAGCACTTTAGCCACTTTTGAATCAGAAGGCATTAATTTACCTTCTGAGCCAAAAAAAATAATTTTTTTACTCGCGTCCAAGCCAATCTTCTGACAAAATTCCTTTCTTGATAAAATATTTTTATTATTTGAATAACAATCAAATTGAGGCACACCTACCTTTATAATTTCTTTTTCATTATAATCTTGTAATTCTTTCATTTGTCTCATCATAAAATCACTCCAAACAACAATTTTATCGGCCTTAGCCCGAAAATACCTTTTAGAAGCATTATCCCAGCTCTTGGGCATAGCCATAGTTTTTATTTTTTCCCGCTTAGCGGCTCGCAACAATGCCACTTCTGAATCTTCCACTATACTTGTGGAAAAAACTATCTCTGGCTGATATTTTCTTAATAATTGTTGATAATCGGTCACCAAATCTCGCATGGTAAATTTACCATCCAACCATCTAATGCTTCGCCTGACACTGCTAAAAAAAGATAACGGCTGAAAAATAATTCTCAAAATTAAATATTTTAAATATTTCCCGACAAAACCTATCGTTGAAGGCGGTTTTACGTAATCATACAAACTCAATCTAACGGTATTACGATTATATATCAAAAAACAATTGATTCGAGAAATCAATGTATTCCAAAATGTATGGGGTGATTCAGGCAACGATATAATATCCACATTAGAATCAGAGAATTCTTTCTTAAATCTTTCATCATCAAAAGCGGTTGTTAATAATACCACTTTATCAAAATCTTTTTTAACAACGGTAAAAAAATCATTTTTTAATATATTACGCGCTATTCCACCTCTAGAAATTGTGATGAATATAGTTTTGTGATTATTTTTGGTCATATTTACACTTAAAAATTAATGACCAATGTTGCCAAAAAACGCGAGTTATCTTATCTAGCAACATCTTGTCATATAGATCAAAATTGAAAAACTCTTTCCAAAAATTAAATTGAAAATTAAATTTTTTTCTTAAAAAATAATTGTAAATTATGCCAATCGCTAAAACATGCAGATGCCAGGCAAAGACATAACCATAAATTCCCCAAAAAATACTAAACGTTATATAAAGAGTTATTTCCAAAATTAAAGTAAGCGGATAAATTTGCGCGTTAAATTTCTGTTGATTTAAAGCGTAAATTAAAGCACTCTGACCGATTCGATAAGATTCCACAAACAAATGAGCTAAAATAAGATAAATTAAAAAAAGTTTTCCAGAATAACTTGGAAATATATAACTTAAACCAAAAAATAAAATAATTACACTGCAGACATAAGCAAAAGTAAAAAAAATAAACGCATATTTTTCCGCTTTAGCCACAATAATTTGAATTTTTTCTCGTTGATTGATAAGCCGCGAAATTATAGGAAAAAGGACAGCTTTAACGGGAAAAATTCCTATGATCGCGCTATAAATATTTTTAGCCAAATCATAAACAGCCACACCATCTACACTGATAAAAATCTTAATTATCCAAATTTTAAAAGGGCCAATAAAACCATCCATCATATTGCGTAATATTTCCCATTTACCGTGTTTTTTAATAATCCCCCATAAAACTTTTTTTTCTGCCATGTCTTTAGTAATGAAAAAATTTACTTTATTAAATAAAATATAAATAACACCTCCTAAAAAGGCTATTAATTTACTTACTGAATAAATCAACAACACACTTTCAACTGACAAATTATTAATTAAAAAAAATACCAAAATTATTCTGCTAAAAGATTCCAACACTTGAAGCGAGGAAGACTCTTTAAATTTTTCATTCGCTTCTAAAAATAACAAAATAAAACTAAAAAATATTTGAGAAATTATAAAGAAAACCACTAAAGAAAAATATTGCATTAAATAGATATCGTATCTTGTAATTAAAAAATCTCTGGCAATATAAATAAATAATAAAAACAAAAATAACAATAAAAAACAAGAAAAAAAATACTCTTTTAACAAGCCTTTCATTTTAGAAAGATTATTCTCTCCTTTGGCTTGCGCGTAATTGCTGACAAAAATTCTATCAAAACCAAAAAATGTCACGGCTGAAGCCGGTCCAACCAAAGTTGTTAACAAAACAAAAATACCATAATCATGAACAGCCAAACGATTGACGATAATAAAATAACTAATCAAAGACAAAGCCTTAATCGCCATATTTCCAGCCGATGAATAAAATAAGCTTGTGCCAATTTTATTTATAATACTCATTTTATTATTAATTATTATTATAAACAAAATCAATCAGCATCTGTCGCAGTAAATCTACTTTGTCAGCCGGTAGTTCATCCTCAAAATGCGATAATCTGAAAAACCTCTCTAATTCTGATTCAGAAATAATATTCATAGCCGCCATCTCCGTGGCGATCTCTCTCAATGTGTATATATTATAAGGAACTCCAAACATTTTTTTCTCCAAAGCTGATGAAATAATTTCTTTTATCTGACCAATATCCAAACTGCCCTCCGTTTCCTTTTTTTGTAAAATCCCGCGCAAATTCACCCAAGGGGCGGATAATAATTCACCGGTAAATTCTTTATATTCGCTTTCGGTCATTATGCTACGGCTCTTTTGCAATACCCTTTCTTCAATCAAAGTTTTCATATGAGGCTTAATGCGCGCTAATTGCGCCAAGGAACAAAGTATGATCCCTCTAACGTCAAAATGTTTGAAATACCCGAGCCGATTTCCCAATTCAGTCTGAGGTTTTGGCCATTCCACCAGTGCCTGATTGTTTTTTCTGTATCGGGGAGGAAATATGTCCACAAACCACATCTGATTGTTTTCATCCAAAGTAAAGTTAGTGACTCGGGGATCAATTCCGGTTTTTGTGTTCCATCCCTCCAGCCTATTTTGGCACACTAAAAAGATAATATCAAACATTTTTTCCACTAATTCCAGCACCTGTTCCGGCTGTTCCAATTCCCTAATAATATTAGCCAGCTCATGGCCCGTCCAACTAGATGTTTTTACGATTACGGCTCGGTTATTGGTGTAATCATACTCTAATAGATTCTTTTTAACCGTCGGCATGGGCACCTTATGGTCTTCTAATTCAGCCTGATAAATGGCCATATCAGCATGCAGATCTTTTGCCTGCTCTAAAGAAAATCCATTTTTCAAAACACCATATCTGGCCACTACTTCTTTTGTCTTATCAGGAAAATGATAATAAATAATATTGGAGTTGATGCCTCCGCCCCTGGAATAAGCCTGATAAGCGTGATTGAATACCAGATTGTCTAATTTTTTAAAAATTTTTTTCATACCAGGTTATCCTGAACAAAATTATAAAATTCTTCCCAAGAAGCAACCCGTCTTATTCCCTCCGGCAGTTCATGATTGATATTATGAACCTGAGTTAGCAAAAATAAATTACGCGTTATTCCTATTAAAGGTTTTAATTTAGGCAAATCATCATCAATATAAACATCCAAACTGCCTGAATATTGAATTTTATCCTTGCCATAGCCAACGGAAATATATTTAAGATCAAGATCACGCTGTTTGCACCAATCTTTTAAAACTTCAAACTCTTCATTTTCTCTGGAGCTGATAACCGTCAAATTATGGTCCTGCTGTTTTAACAACTTAATATATTCCACGGCTCCGGGCACGGCTTTTGCCTGCACGCCTATTTTTCTATCTCCGCAGACAGTATTCATCAACTTACGGTAATTTTCTTTTGACATATAACCATCACCCACAACCATATATTCTTTGAATCTTTCACTAGGGATTCCTTCAACTCCAAACATCTCCTTGGCCATTTTATGTTTGAGGTCAATGGTATCAGCCATTACTCCGTCAAAATCCAATCCAATATTCATAGTAATTAATAATCAATGTCTTTTTTATGTTTTAAAACAAATTTTTCTGCCATTTCTAATTCATCCAAATTATCAACTTCTATCCATTGTGGTTCAGGCACGTTAAACACTTCTACTAAATTGCCCTTTCGGACGTAATCCATAATTGCGTCTTCCACGTGAATCCCCTTTCCATCTGACAATCCTATCTTTTCCTCCGCCAGTTTAAAAAATTTTGCTTGATGATTGGCCGGACAATAAACCAGGCTGTTAAAATAAGTTTCATCCTTTTTTAATTCCTGCGTGCCAACGGTTTTAACCATGTTCAAAAGGTGGTTTTTATCATCTAATTTCACTATCACGTCCTGACTGGTAAAATCAGACTTTTGCCTAGTAGCATGTGCGGTAAGCTCATGATAATTATGGCTCAAAAGTCTGTCGGCAAAATTTCTCGTATAGATATAATCTCCATCAAAAACGATCAAATCGCCTTCAACGTGTTCTTTGGCAGACATAACTCCCGTCATTCTCAACGATGAAAAATCTTTGTTTTTTATTACTAGTGCATTTGGATTAATCCTTTTTACTTCCTGTTCAAGCAATTCATGTTTATAACCGCTAATTACAATGATTTTAGACGGTTCAAACAAATCTGCCCAGCCTATAGCATAATCTATTAAACAACGTCCATTCACTTGGATCAAACCTTTGGGCGCTTTTTCGGTCAGGTGGCGCAATCTGGTTCCAAATCCGCCTGCTAAAATTAAAACCGTCAAATTCTTCATAAAAAATATAAACTTATACTGTGTCTTCTTGCGGCCCGCTCATTCGGCTAACAGAAATCATTTGTCTAAATACATTTATAATCATCAAACCCGTAAAACAAATAGCAAAAAAATAAATCAACCAATCTATTCTGCCCAAAACCGCGAAAACCAACAAAGGATAAGGAAAAGCCGTGGAGCTTAAAATATTTCGATTGATAAAGCGATAGATTTTGTGCGACCACGATACTTCGGGATTAAAAGATAAGATTGGCTCTCCTGGTTCGCCTGCCAAAATCATTTCCTGCTTTTTTTGGTACATAATCAAAGCCGTATGTCGGGTACGGGCAAATCTAAATAAAAGTTTTGATACTGTAGCGACAAAACCCACATAAATTATGGAAATTTGATTTGTGGCCGCAAACGCCCCAATTGTTAAAGGAATAAACGTCAAAGCATATTGGACATCATGGCTGAAAGGTTCGGTATAAAAAACACCGGGATTGGGCTTGAATTTTTTTAGCCGGGCAATTTCTCCGTCGGCCGCGTCAAAAACAATTGAAACAAAAATAATCAAAATACCGATAAAATTCAACCAATAGTCATTAAAACCAAACAAAGAAATGCCAATTAAAAACAAAACTACGCTGGTAAAATTTAATTGATTGGGGGTAACGGAAGTGCGGGCGAATATCCATGTTAAAAAAATTGAAAAAAATCTTACCGGATACCCGACGAGCGGCTCGCGTCCGCCTTGAGGAGCGGTCGCTTGAGTAAGTTGGCGCAATTCCTTAATTGTCAATTTTGTAATATCTTGCATAAAATTAAACTTTTTTAAAATACATCACTCTGGCTCCGTAATTGCCAATATATTGAAATCGAGGATGATTATCCCTTGCTTTAAAAAATTCATCTACCGCCTGCTTGCACCCCTGCCACCTTCCATAATCATCAAAAATCACATAACCGCCTTGAACCACTTTGTCATACAGCTGTTCCAAACAAAATTTTGTGGCTTCATACCAGTCAGCATCCATTCTCAAAATTGCTATTGAACCGATTTTATCTTTAATTTGGGGAATTGTATTTTCAAACCAACCCTTAACAATTATATTATTTTCTCTTGGCAACTTTAATTTATCAAAAACCAATTCTTCCACGTCTTTTTGAGAAGCTAACAAAACGTCACCGGCGATTTCGTCAGTATCGCTTCCATCTTTCTCGCTTGGCTCGGGCATGCCTTCAAATGAATCCAGATACCAAGTTTTTCTCTGCGTGCCATAACGATTGGCAATCGCCCCCATAATAGCCGAGCATCCGCCTTTCCAAGTGCCACATTCTACAAATGAACCGACGATTTTCTTTTCTTCTATTTCTTTAGCCAGATTATACACATTAGATAACCGCGGATAACCGGCTTTGGTATATGGAACGACTGTTTTTAAAAGAGAAGTCTTTTTTGGGTTAAATAAATCCTTTAACGGAAAATTGCTAAGTTGTAATACTTTGAATGAAGTAAATTTCAACGGGAAAACCGCGATAGTTTTAAACAAACGATAAATCCAAATTATCACTCTATTTTTTCTTAAAATTTGTTTTAACTTGTTATCCATAAATAATATGATTATTTATTAATAAAATTGATTATTTTTTCTACTCGTTTATCCCAAGTATAATTCTGAACATCAATATAGGCTTGTTTATTCAGCTGATCAGATAACTCGGAATCAGACAAAACTAAATTGATTTTCAAAGCCAAATCTTTGGGATCATCTGGCTGGCATAAATAAGCGTTATTATTATGCTTTAAATAAGGAGAAAAGCTGGGAATATCACTAGCCACAATCGGCGCGCCCGCTGCCATATATTCAAACATTTTTATCGGCGTCGTATATTTGGCTGATCTTTCTTCTTTGGCGGTATTAGGCAAAACTAAAATATCAGCGGATTTAATATATTTGATTATTTTATCATGGGGTAAAAAACTATGAATATGCACATTTTTTAAACCTTTCTTATCTGCAATCTGTTTGATTTTAGACTGATCTTGCGGGATGCCGCCGATTAAAACCACTTTGCCTTGAATGTCAGGAGCAGACTCCAGCAGGGTTTCTACGCCTTTCCATTTATAAAAATGTCCGACATACAAGACTATTTTTTCATGACTTGCTATATTAAATTCTCTTTGCCAAATGGATTTATCTGCCGGTACTCGGTTAAATTCTTCTATATCCGCTCCATTGGGGGCTAAAATATAAGTTTCTTTTTTAATCCCAAACTTTTTATACAACTCTTCAATATTAACCGCCACTATCACCTTCTTATTTATTACTCGTAAAAATAATTTATACAGCCACTTAAACCCTGTTTTCGGTTCATGATCCTCATATATGACCGGCTGGCCCAACAAACCAAGCAAAAAACAAACCATGATATTTCGAGAAAAAACAGTCTGTTTTAAAAACAGACAATACAACCAAGCATGCAATATAAAACAAACGCGATGGATTGGAAAATAAATTCTTTCCGACAAATTTTCCAAAAAAGAAAAATAATTGGGAATATATTTAATATCCAATGGATTTTTTAAATTGTAAAAGTTCTCAATTGACTCTTCAATATAATTCTTGCGCCTAGGCAACACCAATCTTATTGTTGCCCCGTGTTTGACGAACGCTTCGGCCATCTTTATCACCTGATAACCATGAATTTTTTCGGTCGGCATGCGAGCGTCAACCACATAAAGCAACTTCATATTTTTACCATTTATTAATCTTGTCAACCACTTTATTCTTAACCTTCATATACACCTTTCCAGCTTTATATTCCAAACGCGGAGAAACCAATCTTAACAACTCCTTGCCCAAAATACGATACTGCCCGCCAACCTTATTAGCGCGCAAAATTCCTTTTTTAAGCAATCTTTTTATTGTGCTTGAACTAATCCTCAAAACTTGTTGAGCTTCATTTGTGGTATAAACTGCGTTTTCTTTTATTTCTTGTGTCATATATTATATTATATTATATTATATCTCGGGTGTCAAAAAGTGTCAATAGGTATCAAAATAATTACTTTTTAGCTAATTTTTTTTCTAATATTAGCTAAAAAACTTGATATATTTTTATACTTTTATTTTCATATAATTTTTTCAAATTTTTATATATAACAATTGGATCCTTATATAAACTTTGATCCTCAAAAAATAAATAATCTAGCTGATAAGAAATTGTATCGGGTGAAAAAATGTATTGGGAGTATTGTATTTCTTTGGTTTTTAACAAATCAGATGGAATATTCCGCGTACTGGAACGAAAATAACTATCATGAGAATGATCCAAAAATAGACCAGAAAAAAGATAGACATTTCCTTTTTCAACAAAATCTACATATTCTTCATCGTTTAAGCCGTAAAGTTTACTCAAAATCATTGATCTCTGCCAAATTTCATTTGTGGGGGCCAAAGTATTATATCCGCTAGGGATAAATACTTTATTATGAGTATGAACCAAAAGTTCAGTATTGACTTCAAAAGATATTGAACCCACGACGGATGCGTTAGGCGTATTACTATTAAGCCAACCATATGCTTCTCTATAATCTTTCGGCATTGTGTATCTATTATAATTTAATTTGCTAAAAACATACTGACCATAAAATTGACTAAACAACAACAACAAAACAAAAGCGTACGCAAAAAATCTTTTAAATTTTAATTTAAAAAAAAGTTTATCATAAAACCAAATAATTATCATAAAAACCACCAAACTAATCGCTAAAAATTGCGTTTTATGCCAATGATCAGGCTGAGGGTTAAATCCGGTTATCACTTGCATATTAATTACCGCGCAATATGCTAATAACAAACCAGCCAAAAAATTGAATTTTATTCTGTCTTTATAAGACAAAAATGATAACATAATAAATAAAAACGCGATTCTAAAATAACTTTTCCAAACACTTATCAAACGAAAACTGTGTGTTGCCTCCATCCCTATTCTAGCCACAATATCATCATATTGTGGCATATTATGTAGCAACCAAAAATTTACCCAGTATGGAATAGATACAATCAACCCAATCAATATTATGGTTATTATTCTTTTTGTCTGAACATAATTTTTTTGTATTAAATTAAAAAATATCATTATCAATAAAGCAGATAAAAAAGAAGCCCAATCATAAAGATAGGTATAAAATAACAAACCAAAACTGATGCCGGCAAAAAATACGCTTTTATTATCTTTTCTCTTTAAAGCCCTCAAAGTTAACAATAAAACCAATCCATAAAAGAAAAAAGTTAATTTTGGATATTCCAAACGAGAAAAATACAATGGTCCAGCATCGCCAAAAACAGGAAAAATGCTTTTTATCAATTCAATAATATGCGCAAAGGCATAAGGCGGAAATAACAAACTTAGTCCAGGGGCAAAAATAAAAACAATGGCAAACAACAATGACAATAATTTTCGCTGACTTATTTCCAAGGCCAAAAAATATATAACCAAAAAAATTAAAGTTGGAAAAATAAAATCAGAAATTATAAGTCCCTGTTTAATAGAACCAAATAATTTAGATACCCCCCCTAAAAGCATGGGATTTAACACCGGCAAAACCGGTGGACCATCTTGATATTCGGACAAATTAGGATCCCTGGCTATCCATCTCCCCGAATAAACTACCATGGCTCTAGCGGCATAATACATATTATCGTCGCTAACTCCATTAATAAATACTGGAGAATATGATTGTTTATCCCCTAAATTATTAACCATAAAAAAATGATGGCTAATATAGACTAATCCAACCAGCAGACTTATAATAATGACTGGTTTGTAAACTTTTAATCCAAGAATAAATATTTTCATAAACTATCGATTTTTCTTTAAAACACAAATTATTGACACGCCAAAAGGAAAATTAATAAAACGCAAAAAACTCTTTTCGGCACCAAATATTTTAGCAAGTAAATTGTTAAGCCAATTAGGCAAATAAAAAAAATCGGAATTGTCGCCTTTTAATTTAAATATTTTTTTAATTATTCTAAAAAAAACAACAATTGGAAATAAAAATGTATTAAAATGACTTATCTTCATAATTTCCAAATTGGTATTATTCATAATTATTTTTTTTAACTCCTTTTTACAGTAACGTCGATAGTGACCAAACAATATGTCGTGCTTTGACCATAAAAAAGTAAAAGACGGTACTGTAAATAATACTTTACCACCCGGCTTCAACATCTTCTCTATCTGCTTGATTGCCATTATGTCGTTTTCTATGTGCTCTAAAACATCAAATAAGGTAATCAATTGATACTGTGATTCTTGATTAAAATCTGGAAATTTTGATTTGAAAATTTTAAAATTTGGATTATCTTTTTTATTAAAATCAATTACCCATTCGGATTCATCCAAACCATCCACTACTTCAGCATAATTAAGTAAAACTTTCATATTAAAACCCGTGCCACAACCAATATCAAGCGCTTGAGCAACTTTATTTTTTTTTCCTATATACCTAATCAAAAAATCACTAATGATTTCTCGCCTAGCTCTAAACCACCAATGATCCTTTTCTAAATTTTTCATTTCTAAAAATAACTCAGTTCGCATATTAATTTGATTACTTTACTAAAAAAACATTATACCCGCTAACTTGCCGACTGTTAAATCCGTTAGTTATTGCATCCAGCCAATCAGCCAATTTAGCAAACAATTTCACTCGTCCAAACGGACTTAGATGAAGCCAAGTGCCTAGCCGGCCACGAACTGGTTCCATTTCAATTTGAGAAAAATCTTTAAAAAGCAATTCAAGACCATCTTTGGTGAAACGCCAATAATCTTTATAATACCCCTTTTCAGCATGATAATAAAACAAAAAAGGCGCGTAAATAAAACAATAACCATCAATTTTTAAAACCCGATAAATCTCCTGGATCGCTTTTTTTGGATCTTCCACATGCTCCAAAACAGCTAAACAAATAATAGCGTCTTGACTGTTATTTTCAAAAGGCAGATTATGTATATCGCCAATAATATCAGGGCTGTAATCAGCGCTCGGATCCATTATTTTGTATTGAACTTTATTCAAAAAAGGCCTTACCCACTCTCGGGATGGATCATAGCGATTGCCTTTGTTTTTCAAAATTCTTAAACCTCCGCCAATATCAATAATAGTTTTTTTATCGGTAAAAATTTTAATTATTTTTTCTTTAAAAAATATATCCCATTTATTCATAATCCAATTATTTTTTTAATTGTTTTAATCTGATATAACTAATAATCAAATGATAGCGCACATAGCGCCAAACCTGTTTTGGCGGAAGCGACTGAGCAAAACCATGCTTGACATAAATCATTAAGCCTTTAAATATAATATAGATCGCTCGAGCGATATTCATCAGAATGGATATCATTATTTTACTTCTTGACGCTTTAAAATTTTTATTAAGCGTTTTCTTGTTCCTTACTAGGGATAAATAAAAATTATCCTTAGCAATACATTCTTTAAACGAAGGTATAATATTATAAAAACAATTATTTAAATTAACTGTTTTTATATCCGCCGGAATATCAAATTTTTCATGAACGGCTTTTTTTAGATTCCATTTAATTCCTCCTTGTTTATTATAAAGCCTGATATAACGATGCTCATTAAAAGAATGCCTGATTATTCGGCCATTAATTATCTGAAGATTTAAAATAGCAAACGCAGTTTTTGTATTAGGCTCGGACTCAAGCGTCTGTCTTATCTCTTCAATTAATTCAGTTGACAAATATTCATCCGAATCCAAAATTAAAACCCAATCATGCTTGCACAAATTTACAGCCTTATCCCGCATCATAGCAAAATTAGATATTTTCACATTTGGCTCATCAGTGTCGGTTTGTTTATAAACAGCAATTTCACGTTTTTTTGCGATATATAAAGTCTCATCAGTGCTATTGCCATCCAAAATAAACACATCATCAAAATCCTTTATGCTGTTCAAGCACTTCTCCAAATGCTTGGCGGAGTTTAAAGTTAAAATTGACACAGAACAGCTAATCTTTTGTTTTTTATCTCCGGTATTATTTGTTGATTCCATATTAAATAACCTGTTCAATTATATTTCCGTCTTCATCTACTTTGCCGTGCGCTCTGGCGGGGTTGCCAAAAACCAAGCTAAAATCAGGCACATCTTTGGTGACAACTGACCCGGAGCCGATCAAAGCAAAACGGCCGATGGTAACGCCCGGCAGAATAACGCAATGCGCGCCGATTGAAGCGCCGTATTTAACCAAAATTTTACCTACCACCCAATCATCATTGGACTTAATGCTGCCGTCTTTGTTTATCGCCCGCGGAAGTTTGTCGTTAGTAAAGACCACGTGCGGACCAACAAACACGCCGTCTTCAATCTGCGTGCCATGATAAATAGAACAATTATTCTGGACTTTACAGCGATTGCCGATTTTTACGTCAAAGTCAACGTAAACATTTTTTGAAATTATACAATCATCACCGATCTGAACATTTTCTCTGACTTGGGCCAGATTCCAAATTTTGGTATTTTGGCCAATCTTTGCTTTATCGGAAACAACTGCTGTAGGATGAACAAAAAAATCCATAAAAATTATTTTAAGGCTATTTTTAAAGCTTCCATGGCAAAAGACGAATCAATCACCACGTCATTTGCCACGCAGTTAACAAAATAAGACAATTCTTCTTTGAGTGGCTCTTTTTTACCCAAGTCAATCGTGATTTTATCCGCCTTGGAAAATTTTAAAATATAATCAGAATAATCTGAAAAGCTTTCTTTAAATTTCTCATAATTGCTCTTATAAAACTCAACTGTCTGTTCAATATAATCCATTTCCAAATAGCCTTCACTGCCGGTTATATTTAATTTTCTGATTTTAACCGGCGTGATCCAATTGGATTGGATAAAAGCGGAAGCGTTTTTATACTTCAAAAAAAACGCCACTGAATCTTCACGCTTCTCAATATGATTGCGTTTCTTATCAACACTCACTTCCATCGGAACTTCCCCCAATAAATAATTAACAATGTCTATATCATGAATAGCCAGATCAACGGCGATATTGGCGTCCTTAATCTGCGGGGGGAAACCGCCAACTCGGCGGGCAATTATATTTATCACATTACCCAACTCTCCCCTGTCTATTATTTCTTTTACTTTCTTGATTGCCGGATTATGTCTCTCAATATGACCTACCAAAAACTTAACTCCGCTCTGTTTGGCTTTTTCCAATAAAAATTCAGCGTCTTTTAGATTCATGGCAATCGGTTTTTCCAACAAAACATTAATTTTTTGCTCCAAGCAATATTCCGCCACTTGCCGGTGTAAAAAAGTCGGCACGCAAACCGATACTATATCCGGTTTTTTTTCATTAATCATTTTAGTATAATCAGAATAACCGATAGTGGAAAATCTCTTGGCAGCTTCATCCGCCGTATTCTGATTGATATCGCTAACCGCCACCAATTCGGCATCCGCCATTTCAAAAAAAACGCGCGCGTGATTGAGACCCATATTTTCCACGCCGATCACAGCGCATTTTAATTTATTATTTAACATAAGCTTGAATGGCTTGGATAATTTGATTAATTTCAGATTCAGACAAACTGGCATGAACGGGCAGGGATAATACTTGCTTTGAAGATTTTTCCGCTATGGGAAAATCCCCTGCTTTATATCCTAATTTCATAAAATGAGGATGCAGGTGCAAAGGCTTGGGATAATAAACACCACTGCCAATATCTTTTGATTTTAAATATGCCATTAATTCTTCTCGAGAGCCTTTAAATTCATCGGTTAACCTGATGGTATATTGATGAAATACATGCTTATTATTTTGATTAATTTTCGGCAAAACCAATCCTTTAATACCGGACAAACCAGCAGACAGGAGGCCGGCATTTTTAATTCTTCTGCCATTAAAAATATCAACTTTTTTTAATTGTTCCACCCCGATAGCCGCGCATAAATCAGTCATTCTATAATTGTACCCTAATTCCACGTATTCATATTGAGCTGATTGGCCATGATGACGAAACCGACGGCAATTTTCCGCTACTTCTTCATCATTAGTGGCTAATATTCCTCCTTCACCACTCATGATATTTTTTGTGGCATACAGAGAAAAAGCGGCCGCGTCTCCAAAATTACCGGCTTTTAATCCATTTTGCTCGGCGCCGATTGATTGACAGGCATCTTCTAATATTTTTAAATTATGTTCTTTTGCCAAAGCGTTCATTATTTGATAATTAAAAATTTGGCCGTATAAATCCACCGGAATAATGGCTTTGGTTTTGTTCGTTATTTTTTCTTTTACTTTCTGCGGGTCAATATTATAATCGCCTTCTGCGATATCAGCAAATACCACTTTTCCGCCCAGCATCAAAATCGGATTAGCCGTGGCCACAAAAGTAAAAGGCGAAGTTATTACTTCATCTTCTTCTCTTATCCCCAAAGCTGATAATCCGGCGTGAATAGCCGCTGTCCCGCTGGTCAACGCTACCGCATATTTAACACCGCAAAATTGACAAAAAGCTTCCTCCAATTCCTTTACTTTCGGCCCCTGCGCCAGCATGCCTGACTCCAAAACCTTTATTACGCTCTGAATTTCCTCTTTTTCAATTATTGGCTTGGAAACGCTGATCATACTTATAATTATTAAAATATAGCTAACAGTTGATAAAAATGATTATTTAGAATATAATAATTTTATATGAAAATCAAACATTTGTCCAATATTGTCACCCAGGTTTACGACGAACTTAAGCCATTTTCTGACAAGTATCGCGTTGATAAAAAACGTTATATATTTACTTTACAGATACTTAATCGACTTGGCGAACTGAACAAAAAAACAATTCTAGATGTCGGCACCGGTATTGGTTTGACTCCTTTATCATTACAAAAACTCGGCGCCCATGCTTTTGGTTTGGATTTTTATATATTCCCAAAAAATCAAAATAACATGTTCAATAATCAATCAATAGAAAAAATTAAAAAAATTTGGCAAAGAAACAATATCCATATTTTAGACAAAAGCATATATGATAATAATTTGCCTTGGCCAAACAAATACTTTGATATTGTTTTAAGCGAGGCTATGATTGAACATTTAAAAGATCCCAAAAAATTTATTGAGCAATGCGGTAAATTTCTCAAACCGCGCGGTTATTTACTAATCTCTACCCCAAATCCAGCCACCTTATTAAAAAGATTGCGATTTTTATTAGGCCGCTCACCAAATTGGCCTATAGAAAGCTACTATAATGCTGGTGAAAATTTTACAGGCCATTGGCGCGAATACACTATAAAAGAACTGATTTATATGTGTCAAACAAGCGGATTTGAAATAGTTAAAACCTACAACAAAAATCTTTTAGCCAGCTTCAAAAAAATTTCTGCTTGGCATAAAAATTTTCAAGCTTTGATTGTCTTAATATCTTCAATCTTCCCAAAAACAAAAGAAATGAATTATATTTTGTGCCGAAAAAAATAACTATTTCACTACATCAATCCACAAAGTCTGCCCGACCAGCTTGACCAGCGCTTTTTTTACGCGCGCCGGCAATAATTTTCCCAATGGTAAGTATCGATGCGGAAAATGATCTATGCAAGTAAAATCATCCTCTATTTTAATTCTGACGCTTGAAAATTTTCCAAACATTTTCTTTATTTCTTTTTTATTATAAAATTTTGTTAGTTCATTACCTCCCTCATAAACTCCATCCGTGTAACGATTGGATAATTCTTGTGTTGTCATTTTCAGCAGTTTGCCTTGTAAAATTCCTTTGCTAAAATAAATATAATACCACCAGTGCAAAGAATTTTTGTAATACATCATGGCGCTGGCTTTGCCGGCTGGCTTTAAAACCCTGTATATTTCATCAACAGCTTTTTGAGTATTAGGCATATGCATCAAACAGCCAAAAGCCAAAACAAAATCAAAACTTTGATCAGCAAAAGGCATGTTCTGGGCATCAGCCTGCATTATTTGTTCAGCCTGCAACCCATAAAGTTCCAGTCTTTTTTTAGTTAAAGCAACAGCTTGGTCGGTTAAATCTATGGCGGTTACTCGAGCTTTCGCTCTTACAAATTGTTCCGTCGTCCATCCTGTGCCAACTGCAATATCCAATACTTTCTTATCTTTAAGCGCGGAATAATCAATCACGCTTGACAAAAGAGGATAACCTTTTTGCGCCCAAGGCATCCATTTTATAATTTTACGATCAATATTGCGAAACCAAGCCCAATCAAAATCAATATTTTTATTATCCATTAAATATGTAAATGGATTATTATGCCACCAATTTTTGGTTTTTTGAGTTAATTCTTGGCTGTCCACCTCTTTAAACTTAGTTCCCATAGATTATATATTAATTTTCCAAATTGAAATATTGTTTTCTTCTTTAATTTTTTCCAAGCCTTTTATTTTATCCAATCGCCAATGTGAATCAATCTTTTCATCCCAAATCATATAACTAACATGAAATTTTTTCAACAAATCAATAAAATCATCATCTTTAATTTCCTGGTATACTTGGTTGATAAATTCGGCTTCTTTAGCTATGGAATACTGCTCTACATATTTAATCCCAAATACTCTATGCAGACGATGAACATTTTGTTCGGCGCCATGAGCGAAATTCCATAACAACTGTTCGCCCTCTTTTAAACCAAAATTTTTGTCTTGTAAAATATTCGGATTTAACCAATTAAATACTAAAAATCTTTCCACAACCTCTTGATCGCTAGCCGGCAAATTAAAAATATATTTATCAAACAAAACATTATTATGTGTGTAAACCGGCAGTAAATGAGATAATTTAATATTCGCATAGACTACCTCATCTTTTCTGGATTTTTCATTAAGCCACTTGATGGCTTGGCCATATTTTTGATATTCCAAATACTCCACATTCTTAAATTTACCTATTATTGATGAATAAGTAAAACTGGTAAGACGTAATACAGGGGCTAATAAAAAAACCAAAATTATCAACAAAATCAATCGGTAATCTTTTTTAGAAGTTTTTTTGAACCGCAATACTTGATAAAAATAAGCAGTGGTAATACAAAAAATAAAAATCGGCATCCAAGACCAATGCAAAGCCAGCTGTAAAACTCGACCGGTGATAATCTGCTGATTGGGATAAATCACATTGCCCAAAATTAAAGCGAAAAAAAATGGCCATTGTTTATCTTTAAATATTTTAAACTTAAAAGAAAAAACCAAAAATAAAACAACCCAAATCAAACCAACCAAAGTCCTTGGGTAACTTTCTACGCCATGAGTAAAATACATGCCAACCCTAACCGACACTTGAGAATATAATGGACTGGCCATGGACGAATGAACCAACAAAAAATACGGAATACCTATAATCAAAGCCGGAAGTAAAAAAAACGGCAAATATTTAAATTCAGTATATTCTTTTTGCGCCAGTTTAATTAAAAAATATAATCCGCCAAATAAAAATAAAAAAGTCCAGTGATAAAAATAAATATTAATCAATAAACCAAGAACAATGCCGGCCGTCAAAGACCAAAGGACTTTATTTTTTCTATTGATAAAATTATAAAATAAATAAAGAAAACCGAGCAAAAAAAACAAATTAATCTGCGGATTGATAGGCTTATCCAACGGCCCCAGAGTTATAAAGAAAAACAAAACTGTTAATAACGCTGATATCGCGCGCGATCGGGAAAATTTATTAAACAATAAATAGGTTAAAAAAAACAATAAAAGCGGAAGGATAAAATCAAGTCTTACCTGCATTTGCGCCGGCGACAAATCAAAAATCCGACAAAGAAAAGCTTCCAGTATTTCGGGAGCCGAAGTTTGAGCGTAAACATCGTTTTTATGCTCCAATAGATAAGAATTATTGGTAGCCGGATACCCGTCTATCACCTCTTGAACGCGTGACAAATAATACAGCGCGTCGCCATTAAATTCGCCGTAAATGCCCTTAAAATCGCTCCCCGCCCGTTGCAAAAAAAGCAATTGCGGACCGACGGAAAACAGTCCGAATAATACCGCCAGAATCAGGCCCAAATAATGCTTTTTAATAAAAAATAATAATTTATTTTTACCGCCGATTTTATTCATATTTGCCTCTAATATCGTTAAATTTAATTTTAAATATTTCAAGCAAAGTATCATAAACCGCTTTAATAATATTTACCTTTGAATCGGAATTATTATACCATTCTACCGGTACTTCTTTTATTTTATACTTGTATTTTTGCGCCAAATAAATTATTTCCGTGTCAAATCCCCAGCGATTGATGGACAAATTTCTGTATAAATGCTGACCCGCTCGCCGGCTATAGGCTTTGAAACCGCAGTTGGTATCGGTAATGTCTTTTATCAAAATGGCGAATATTATTTTATAAAAAATTTTGCCAAACATCTGGCGCAAAAAAGACTGTTTGATCACTATTTTTGAATCAGATAAATGTCTGGAGCCCATCACCACTTCATAATCGCCTTTTAAAAAAGGAAGCATCTTGTCAAATTCCTTTAAAGGAGTTGACAAATCAGAATCAGTAAACAATATTATATCTCCCAAAGCGGCCGCGAAACCGCATTTTAAAGCGTGTCCCTTGCCCATATTTTGCCTTGATGGCAAGATCGTAATGGGAATATTGATTTCTTTTACCACTCTTTCAGCCGCGCCGACAGTGTCATCATTGCTGCCGTCATCGGCAACCACAACCTCAAAATTCATTTCTTTGGCTTTAAAATATTCAGCAATTTCTTTGATGGTCTTACCTATTCTTTTGGCTTCATTATAAGCCGGAACAACGATTGAAATATCAAATTTTTCCATTTTTTTATTTATTCTCCGGCTTATTTGCCGGTTTTCCAGCTATTAATTGTTTCGGTCAGCCCCTCTTCTATATCAACAATGGGATTGAAATCCAATTCAGTCTTAGCCTTTGTAATATCATAGCTTCGCTTTTGACTAAAAAAAGACACATTGTGCGGACTCAACAAATTTAATTTTGCCGGTTTAATGCTGGCCGGGATTAATTTTAACAAATACGATAATATTAACACCGGATAATAAGGTAAATGTCTTATTGGCTTGGTTCGCAAAATTTTAGCCATGTGATTAAATAATTCATCTAGCGTTACGGTATTGCCTCCGGCCAAATTATATATCTGGCCGTCTTTGCCCCGGCCGGCTATGACTTTTTCTATCGCCCTGACAGCGTCGTCAATATATAATGGTTGAATCGTTCCCTTTCCTTTGCCCAATATATAAAATTTATTATTTAATATTTGTTTAAAAACTTCCGGCCAGCCGTATTTCATGGTCGGACCGTATAGTTGAGACAAGCGTAAAATAACAACTGGCGTTTTACCAAAAAAATCAATACAACTTTTTTCAGCTTCATGCTTGGTGCGTTCATAAAGGCTTAATTTACCGCTTGCTTTTTCACTTTCACTCACTCGCTTGCCATTGGTGGAGCCGTATAATCCGACAGAGGATATAAAAATAAAACGACGCAAATTTGCTTTAGATGCTTGTTTCAATAAATTGCCGGTTAATTCAACATTGGCTTTGTAAAAATCATGCTTATTGCTTTTAAAACTGCTGGCTAATAAAGCGGCCGCATGCACCAAGACATCAACATCATTGATTAGATTGACAAAATCTTTTCCATAATCCGTCTGCGTAACAACAATATTTTTTTGACGCAGATGTTCGGTTTTGGATTTATCGCGAACAGCTCCGATAACTTCATAACCTTGAGAAGCTAAATAAACAGCCAACTGGGATCCCAAAAATCCATTCGCGCCCGTAATTAATATTTTTTTGCCTAAGGCCATATTAAATCCCTTATAACGCGTTTAATAAAATACCAGGCATAGCGCGGACGATAATAATAACTGACAAAGGCCTTTTCTTTTAATTTTAACAACTCCTCGGGGCTCAAATTTTTATGATTCATTACCGGAGTGTAGCAATCAAAATGCTTCCAATCATGATCAAAAATTTTATCTTCCGTCTGTTGATAAAACTGCGTCCCGGGAAAAGGCGTGCTCAAAAAAAACTGCGCCGCGTGGGTATTTAATTTTTTAGCGTATTTTATGGTATTTTTTATGCTTTCCACTGTGTCGTCAGGCAGGCCGAAAATATAAAAGGCTGTGACTCGGATGCCTATTTTTTCGCAATATTTTATTATTTTTTCTTGGTGTTCTATTTCAATCGGTTTGCGAGTGGCTTTTTTCAGTATATCATAATCAGACGATTCTACTCCGACATTGATTACTCTAACACCGGCTTTATACATCAAATCCAACAGGGCTTCATCCAAATGATCCAGGCGCGTTTCACAAGCCCAGCGGATGCCCAAATCCATGTTTATCAAACCTTGAATAATTCGCTCGGTTCTAGGTCTGTTTAAACTAAAAATCGGATCTCTAAAAAGCATGGCTTTGATGCCGAAATTATCATGCAAGTATTTAATTTCTTCTAAAACGTTATTCGCGCTTCTCATCCTGTATTTACTATACATTACCAAGTAGGGACAATAATTGCAATTATAAGGACAACTGCGGCTGGATAAAATCGGCAAAAACGGCTTTTGCCTTAAAGCCGGAACATACGAATATTTAGAAACCGGAAATATGTCCCATTTGGGGAATGGCAAAATATCAAGATCATCAATTATTTTTTCTTTAATTATCCCTTTTGGATCAATTTCTCCCGAGGCGATTTTTATGGCGGCTGATTCCGGTTCTCCCACGATTACAAAATCCGCGTATCGCAAATATAGTTCCGGTTTTTGACCGGCAAACGGACCGATAACGCCGATTTTAGAACCGCTGGCTTTTATTTTTTTAATCCAGTTTATTTCATTTTCATAATCAACCATTGAAGAAGCCAAAAAAACAATGTCCGCTTTTTCAATTTTATCTTCCACATACTTCACTTCGTGGCCGGCGCGGGCGAAGATGGCCGCTAAATACGCAAACATTAAATACGGCATCTTTTCTCCTTTTTTCTTGACCAATTCTATCAGCCGCGCCCGCCAAGATCGTCCGACGCTAAAACGCCAGCCGTATCCTCCCATAAAATCTTTGCAAACGCTCTGATTGCCGGCGACTGAAGGTTCAAAAAAAATAATTTTCATAAAATAAAAAGCTCGCTTTAATTATAATTTATCATCCATGAATTGTCTATACCAAACTTGAAAAGTAAGCAAGGACCAAATTGTATTTAATCCATATTCTTTTTTTGTCATGTGATTTTTAAAAATTTGATCAATCGCTTTAAAATCAAATAAATCTTGCGTTTGCGCGCAGTATGAAGGCGATAACACTTCTTTGACAAAATTATTCATCGGCCCTCGGATCCATTTGGCCGCCGGAGAAAACCAACCCCATTTCGGCTGTTGTAAAACAAAATCAGGCAAATACTCGGACATGGCTTTTTTTAAAATTATCTTTCCCTGATAGGCGTGCCCGGCTCGAAAAATATTTTTCAAGCTTTTACTGCCGATTTTTAATTTGACCGGGATGCTGTAAGCCAATTCAACCAGACGATGATCCAAAAACGGCACTCTTTGTTCCAGTCCATAAGCCATGCTCATTTTATCTGAACGCGCCAAAGATTCATCCGCCAGCCATGACTGCAAATCCGTGCGCATAAATAAATCAGTAAAACAACGCTTGGTTTGCCCGCTAAAAAACCGCTGCTCAAAATAATTTCTAACACTATTTGGCTGATTGTATTTATCTTTTAAAAAACTGCTAATTTTGCTTTCTTTCTGGCTAAAAAAATCAAAATAGCGATCCACAAAAGCGCTCTGGTTTAATTTATTATAGAATCCGCTTTTGCCGGCCACATCAAAAACCTTTTGTGTTAAAACATTTTTTCTCAAAAATTTCGGCAAAGCCTGGAATCGATCTATCAAATAGCTGTAATAGTATCTTTCATATCCGCCGAACAATTCGTCTCCACCGTCTCCTCCCAGCGCCACTTTGACGTACTCTGTGGAATATTTGGCCAATAACATATTGACTGTTTGCACATGGTTGGAAATCGGCTCATCCATATGATAAACGGTTTTTTCCAAGTTATCAGCCACATCTGCGGCGGAAATTATCAATTCATGATGATTGGTCTTAAAATATTGGGCGGTTTTTTGGGCGACATAAAAATCATTATTATATTTGTCCGCTTCTTCGGTTTTTTCAAAGCCAATGGAAAAACTGTTAACTTGCCGGCTAACTTTGCTCATCAAGCCGGTAATAATCGTGGAATCGATCCCGCCGCTCAAAAAAACACCCACCGGACGATCAGACACCAAGCGCTTTTTAACAGAATCAATTAAAATATCTTTGATCTGCGATTCAATTTCTTCTTGCGTCTGATGAATTGTTTCAATTTTATTTATATCCCAATACTTTTCGATCTTAAACTCCCCGTTTGGCTTGACAGTCATATGATGTCCAGCTGGTAATTTGTATATATCATGCCAAATTGTCAGCGGCGAGGGTATGTATAAAAATCGCAAATAAATATTTAAGGCTTCGATGTTTAGTCGTCTATCCACCTGATGTTGCAAAATCGCTTTAATTTCGGAAGAAAAAATAAATTTGTTTTGCTTATGATAATAATACAAAGGCTTGATGCCGACGCGGTCGCGCGCCAAAAAAATCTCTTCTTTTTTAATGTCTAAAACTGAAAAAGAAAACATGCCGTTTAACTTTTGCAGACATTCCGCCCCCCACTGTTGATAGGCGTAAAGCAACACTTCTGTGTCAGTTTGTGATTTAAACACGTATCCTTTTTTAATCAATTCCGATCTGATCTCCAAAAAATTATAAATTTCTCCATTAAATATAATTATGAACCGGCCGTCATGGCTCACCATCGGCTGGCTACCGGCAGATGATAAGTCAATAATAGACAAACGATTATGACCAAAAGACCAACCTTGACTGATAAAAATTCCGTCTCCATCAGGACCGCGATGTTTGGTGGTCTTATTCATTTCGTTTATTAGTCGCCGGTCAACAAAATTAAATCCGTTTATACCGCACATATTTATGAATTCAATAATATTTTAACTATTCTCTTGGCTGTTTGCCCGTCCCATTTGGCAATTTTTGTTTTTTTCTTCTTGAAATTATTTTTTTTATAAATTGAAATAATTTTATTTGGTTTTGTACCAACAACTAAATTTGTCCCTTTTTCAACTGTGATTGGCCTCTCTGTTTCCGTTCTTAAAGTAAGGCAAGGAGTGCCCAAAAAACTGCTTTCTTCTTGAATGCCACCTGAATCAGTTAAAACCAGCTTGGCGTTTTTTTGATAATAGAGGGATTGTTGATAATTTATCGGAGGCAATAAACAAAAAATTTCTTTAATCTTTTTCATAAGACCAAACTTAATCGCCATTTTTTTGGTATGTGGATGAAGCGGAAAATAAATTTTAGCATCTTTAGAAATTTCGCTTAAGGCATTCAATATGCCACCAAAAATTTTTTTATCGCCTATATTTTCAGCGCGATGGATCGTGCAAAAATAAAATTCTTCTTTAGTGGTTTTAATTTTTGGCAAAAAATAAACCAGATTATCTATCATAATATTGCCGGTAAAAAAAACATTATCTTTTATTCCTTCATTTTTTAAATTATCAGCCGATTTCAGATCGGAAGTGAACAAATAATCTGATAATTGATCCGTTATTTTTCGATTAAATTCCTCCGGCATTTTTCGATTAAATGATCTCAAACCAGCCTCTACATGAGCCAATTTAATTCTCAACTTATTGGCTACTAAAGAAGCGGCTAAAGTAGAATTAACATCTCCTACCACTACCGCTATATCGGGCTTTTTACGCAAAAAAATCTTTTCCAGCTCAATTATTATGTGAGCCATTTGTTTAATCGCGCCGGTATTTGGCGGATTCAATTCATCATCTATTTTTAAACCAAATTCCTTAATAAAATCAGTTGACATTTGACTGTCAAAATGCTGACCCGTATTAACCACAAAATAATTAGCGCTATTTTTTTTTAATTCTCTTGCTAAAGGCGCTATTTTCATAAAATTCGGACGCGCTCCGCCGATTATAGCTATTTTTTTCATAAGTATTAATTGCCAAGAGTAATATATTTTAGCATCTTATTGATAAGAAACGGCAAACTGTGTTTTTGTTCAACTATACCGCGCAAATAATCACGAGAATATTTTTTATACTCCCCAGCTAAAACAAAATCCGCTATATCCCGCGCGCTTTCTCCTTTTGGCCAAACAGGCAGACCGATAGCCTGTGAATTGTTTGGAGTGGTGATCGGATAAATACCAAACAACATTCCTTCCAACATAGTTTTATCAATCGTTTCCATAGCCATATTAAACATCAAACTGTAATTTGGATAAATTTTCTTTAACTCGGGCATGGGCATCGGACCCATTAGACTCACTCTATTTTCCAAATTTTCTTTAACAATCAATTCTTTTATTTCCAAATAATAATCCTTTTCCACATCCCGTCCATAAACCTTTAATGTAAAATCTTGAGGTAGATATTTTAAAGCCTTAATGGATAATTCCAATCTCTTAGAACGACAAATCCGATGAACTGTTAAAATTTGTTTTGGTTGCTGTCTTTTTTCTTCACTGTCTTTTAACCAAAAACTCATATCTATGCCATGCCCAGTGATCACCTTTTTGGGGTTATCATCATATTGAGGCAAACTTTGTGACGTAGCCGCAAACATTCTTTTGGACAAGAAACCGGATAACCATAAATGTAGGTGCATTGTATAATGGGTATACCAAAGATAAATCGGCTTACGACGCAACCACCAATACCAACCTCCCAAACTAACATACTCCGGATTCATATGCACAAAAACACGATTGTATTTTAATGTAAAAATCAACTTAAAAAAAGTAAAAATACGTTGAATTCGACCCGCGCCCTTTTCTTTGCCTAAAGAATAAACTTCAAAAGAATCATCAAAGTCGCCTCTTTGCAAACAAATAACTTTTACTTTTGCTCCCTGCTTAATCATTTCTTTAATCCATAAAATTACAAAAGCCAAATCATCATCGTTTTGATGTATTTTTTGAGTAATAAATAATATTTGCGGTATTTTTTGCATAAATCAGATTGACATTATTTGCTCAACCCATTTTTCTTTTACAAGCGGAATTATTTTTACTTTTTCGCCAGCCTTTACCTCATACCCTCCCACCCCAACGTCATTCATGAACACCGGACAACCGACCGCCACTGCTTCCATCACAGACAGGCCATAGCCTTCGGACAAACTGGAAAACAACAAACAGTCAACAGTTTTTAAATAGCTAATCGGATCATTTGTCCAATCTTCCATTTTTATATTTTTTTCCAAGCCAAAATCCTCTATTTGGCGCGCCAATTTAGCGCGCTCACTGCCTTGACCGACAATCAACAATAAATAATTCGGCCGACTCTTGAGCGCTTGAGCAAAAACGTCAATCAACCAGTTCAAATTTTTTACCGATTCCAACCGGCCCAAACACAAAAATATTTTGTCATAACCGATATATTTTTCTTTTAAATTGATTTTTATCGGCTGGCTGGACAAATTTCTTGCGTCAATTTTAATAGGCTGAATAAAAATCTTTTGATCCAAAACGCCCATTTTTAACAAACTGTCCTTGATTCTCAATCCAACGACGCGCAAACTGTCCGCCCGCCTGATAATAAATTTTCCCAAATAATATTGAAAATAATTTTTCCAACCGCTGGTTTTATAATAATCAGAGCTATAAAAATCACCGTGTAGCTGAACTTCCAAGCGCGCTTTAACGGTTTTTTTCAATATCCAGCCGGCCAACCCGGTAAAAAAAGGATCCTGAACTGTTATAAAACCGATGAAATTTTGCTTAATAATGTTTTTGCCTTGCCTAATCAAACCAAAAAACTGCCCTATTTTATTTCCACCCGTGCCAAAAACTTGAACATTGGCGCTCAAACTCAATTGTTTCTTTTGCGCTACTGGCACCAAAACAAATAATTCATCTTCTTGGCCATAATTTTTCATCCTTTTAGCTACTGGCGAATTTAAATCCAAAATCTTTTTGTCCAAACTAATCATTAATTTTTTCATAAATTTCGCAAAACAGCTTTAGTGTTTTTAATCATATCTTCAAAACTAAAACGCATCAACAAATCTTTGCGCGCCCGCGCGTTTGACTGGCCAACCGTAAAACTTCCTTTTTTAATAAATTCCCTTAGCCTGTTTTTAATTTCTTCTTTGTTATTATATTCAAAAAGCATCCTCTTTTTATTTATGGCCACCACTTCTTTATTGCCTCCCATATCACTGGCCAATACCGGCCGATCCAGTCCCAAAGCTTCAATCAAAACATGAGATAATCCTTCATAACCGCTATTGAGAACAAACAAATCAGCGGAATTAATATAAGACAAAGTTTTGGCTCTGGATAATTTGCCAGTCAATTCCACGGTATTTTTTAAGCTCAAAGAAATGATCTTTTCATCTAATTTTTGTTTTTGCGGACCGTCGCCGACAATTTTTAATTTTAACAAAGGAAAATCATTTTTTAATTCATTAACCGCTTCCAACAAAACATTCATCCCCTTCCAAGCCACCAGCCGACCGGCTGATACCAGCCAAAATTCGCCGGTGTGTTCAATCTTACTTACTTTAAAAACATTAACCGCGTTGTAAATCACTTTGATTTTTTCTTCTTTAACGCCCCAGCCTGTGACCATTTCTTTTAAATATCGGCTGGGAACAATAATCTTATCAGCTTTTTTTACCGTCATTTTTTGCGCCAAACGCAAAAGCCGGACTCGCAAACCGTAACCAGATTTTGTTTGAAACTCGTCAATTCCATCTTTGACATTAAACCGATTTACTCCCTGCTCCCAAGCATAATCACCCACTACTTTGACAATCATTTTTTTTCTTTGCAGTTTAGCCACCAGCATTGCTGGCAGTCCAGCATTAACCGGCCCCATAGCATAAATCACTTGCGCGTCCGCTGATAATTTTAATAATATATTAAAAAACTCCCAGTAGCGCGCCAATTTGTTATGGCTATTTACCTTAAAAACAGGACAATTAACTTTGGACTCATCTGAATCCGCGTTTAAACTGGCTATGATTACATTTTCACCGGCCCGCGCCAATTCATTGGCCAAAGCCACCACATAGCTGGCCGGACCGCCACTATCAGGCGGAAAAATATCCGCCACAAGCAAAATTTTCATGATAAAGTATTAAAAATTTTATTTAACTGTTGCGCTATAACAGTCCAATTATATTTCTTCGCTACCATTTGTTTGGCACTAGTAATCACTTGAAAAATTTCTTCTTTTGTTTTGTTATTTAAAACTTCATTAATCACGCGCGCAACATCTTTGGGCTGTCCAGCTCGGCAAAACCAGCCTGTCTGTCCATCAACCAAAAAATCTAATATCCCGCCCACTGGTGTAGCCACTACTGGCAAACTGGCCGACATGGCTTCCAAAAATACATTGCCCAATCCTTCACTTAATGATGGACGGCAAAACAAATCACTTCCCCAGAGCCAAGCCGGCAAATCAGTATGACTCACTTGGCCAAGCCAGTGAACACGCTTGTTTAAATTATTTGTTTTCGCCAAACCGCGCAAACCAGCTTCCAACTCGCCTGTTCCTGCGATCAATAAATGAAAATTGTCAGGCAAATATTTTAAAGATAAAATTAAATCTTTCACTCCATTTTTTTTCACTAATCTAGAAACAGTAATAATTAATTGACTATTTGACACCAGCCCTAATTCTTTTTTAATATCGCGCAACACTTCAATTTGACGTTCAAACCGCTCAATATCCACTCCATTCGGCACCACCTCTATTGGACAACTCGCGCCCATTTTTTTAGCCCACTGCGCTAAATATTTACTAATCGCCTGAACATGGTCAGCGCGCTTAAAAATCTGTTTAAAATATGGCCAGCACCACCAAACATGTTTGTAAATTTGCCAACGACTATCCCCTTCTTGTAAAGTCAATAAAAATTTTGTGTCAGGATTTTTTTTCTTAAAACGCAAACTGGCAAAGCCAGCGTAACTTGCCATTATGGACCACACCACATCAAAACTGCCTAAACTAGTAGCCAATTTCGGCCCTTGCCAAAGCAAGCGAAATTTATCCCATTTATTTCCCTTTCCCAATCTATACACATTAATATTACCAATTTTTTCTTGGACAGACAGTTTGCTATCTAGCCGAGCGGTTATCATTGTAAATTCATGTTCGCCTAATCGGTCAGTAATTTCCTTAACAGCTACTTCAGCTCCGCCCACCAAGGGAGAATAGGCTGTGGAAAAAATTAAAATTTTCATAAATCTTAATATTTTGTTACGACTACTCCGGAGTATATTATTTTTTTTGATTTTCAATCGCATCCCGACCGAGTCGGGACGATGTCCGACCGAAGGGAGGACTAAGTTTTGAAAATCAAAAAAAAATAATATACTTCGGAATAAATAATGCCAATATTGAATCTATAACCGGCTTTTAAAATTATCAATTGTTTTTTGCAAACCAGCTTCCAGTTCAATAGTCGGTTGCCAATTTAATTTTTCTTGCGCCAAACCAATATCTGGACAACGCTGGCGTGGATCATCTTGCGGTAAAGGCTGAAAAACCAATTTACCTTTGGAGCCAATCAAACGCAAAATATTTTCTGCTAACTGCTTGACTGTAAATTCATTGGGATTACCCAGATTAACCGGACCAGTAAACTCAACCGGACTGTTCATCAATTTTATCAGACCGTCAACCAAATCATCCACATAACAAAAACTGCGCGTCTGTTTGCCATTGCCATAGATAGTCAAATCCTCTTCGCGCAAAGACTGAATGATGAAATTAGACACCACTCGTCCGTCATCAAACGCCATCTTCGGACCATAGGTGTTAAAAATTCGCGCCACTTTGATTTCCAAACCATGCATGCGCCAATAATCAAAGCATAAAGTCTCGGCGCAACGCTTGCCTTCGTCATAACAAGCGCGCGGGCCAATCGGACTTACATTGCCACGATAATCTTCAGTCTGCGGATGTATATCAGGATCGCCGTAAACTTCAGAAGTGGAAGCCTGTAAAATCCTGGCGTTGTGCTTGCGAGCCAGACCCAAAACATTAATAAGGCCAATCGTATTAGCTTTGACAGTCCTAACCGGATTTTGTTGATAATGCATTGGAGAAGCCGGACAAGCCAAATTGTAAATTTGATCTATTTTTTGTTCAACAAAAAAAGGCTCAATTATGTCCTTTTTCAAAAATGTAAAATTCGGATTTGTTCGTAAATCCTCAATATTATCCGGCCGGCTGGTAAAAAAATTATCCAACGCAATAACTTCGTGGCTTTCAGCCAATAATCTTTGGCATAAATGAGAACCGATAAACCCGGCCCCGCCTGTGACCAAAATTCTCATAATTTGGCTTAATATTGAATAAAAATGACAAATATAGTATATTATAATTAGCCGTTTAAGTCAATATAAGCCAATATAAATCTTCAAGCAGTATATTATTTTATATGCATTACGAAGATTCAGATACAAATAACCGAACGAAGCAGTAAAAACAAATGTCTGACGAACCCGACGAAGTCGGGTGAGGAGTTTTTGTTTTTACGTCGCGTAGTGAGGATTATTTGTCTGAATTGAAGTACAAGCATATAAAATAATAAACTGCTTGGACGATAATATAATTATTTTAAAACAATATGGCGCCAAAACAAAAAATATTATTTGTAATTACCCAAGGAAAATGGGGCGGAGCGCAAAAATATGTCCATGATTTAGCCAAAAAATTAACTAATGATTTTGTAGTGGAATTGGCGATTGGAGAACCAAAGGGGGAAAAAGACCTGTTAGACAAACTGGAAAATAAAATCAAAATCTATCAATTAGCGCGTTTAAAGAGAGCTATCTCGCCCCGCCAAGATATTTTGGCGATTTTTGAATTAGCTCGTCTTTACAAAAACACCAAGCCGGATATTGTCCATCTCAACAGTTCCAAGGCCAGCATTATAGGTTCGTTAGCCGGACGATTGGCCGGTCGACATCGGCCTAAAATTATTTATACGGCTCATGGCTGGGTTTTTAACGAACCATTGAACAGTCTAAAAAAATTCACCTATTTGTGGCTAGAAAAATATACCGCCCGATTTAAAGACAAAATCATCGCCCTTTCCGAATCTGACCGGCAAGACGGCTTAGAAAAATTAAAAATAAAAAAAGAAAAAATCTTAATTATTCCACTCGGTTTGGAAAAACCAACTAACGTTTTAAACCAAACCCAAGCGCGAGCCGAATTGGCTAAATATGATGTCCGCGTTTTAAATAAAAAATTAATCGGCACTGTTGCCAATTTTTACGCCACCAAAGGCCATGACATACTGTTATCGGCCATCAACCAAATCAAAACCAAATTACCTGATGACTGTTTATTTGTTTTAATTGGTAGCGGACCAAAACAAATTGAAATAACTAAATATATTAAAGACAATAACTTAAATGATTTGATCGTGATTATTGATGAGATTAAAAATGACGCCGTTCGCTATCTGCCGGCTTTTGATTTGTTGGTTTTGCCATCCAAAAAAGAAGGTTTGCCTTATACGATTTTGGAAGCCAGACAACAAAACATTCCTATCATCGCCACCAATGTCGGCGGAGTCGGCTCATTGATTCAAGATCAACAAAACGGCCGGCTCGTGCCGGCGTCAGATCCTGATAAATTGGCCCAAGCGATTATAGCTTGCCTGCAAAACCCCCAACAAACAAAAAAATACGCGAATGCCGCGCCGGCCTCAGTTAAAAATTTTGACTTGGACGAAATGGCGCGCCAAACCTCAAATCTTTACCACACGCTATTTTAAAGCCGGCAAAACTTTGATTATTTTTACGCTCTCATAATCGCGCCAAACCTCAAACTGGCGATAATTTTCTTCATAATTGGTTTTTGTCAAAACCAACCAAGCCGGCGCAAGTGGATTTTTTTTCCGCCAATTAACAAAGTAATCTGTTTTGTAAGTTGTTTGTAAAATATACCACTTGCCTGTAAACCCGAGTCCGGTGTCCAAAAAAACCGGTCGGCCATTGCTTATCAAAGAATTAATTTCCCGCTGATTATTCTGCCAAAAATAACCAAGACTGTCGTTGGAACAAGCAAAATTGATATTGGGATTAGTGAAAATCAATCCTAAATTGATAATAAGACAAACAGCCGTTAACAAGACGAGGCGCGTTCTTTTTTTAAAACTGGTGATAAAATAAGCGCTAAAATAAACCACGGCCATGTCCGGCATAACATAATAATACAAATTATTGGGAGTAAAAAACAAAATCAATCCTATTAACAAAAAAAATCCACCCATCAGTTTATCGGCGTCAGACTGAACTTGTTTTTTTATCCCAGCCCGCCAAACAAAAAATCCTAACCCACCCAAAGACGCCACTAACAGAATTCCATTGGCCTGCCATAAATTGGATAAAAAACTGACTAAAGAAGAAGCGTCGCCAATCTGTTTGGTGATGTAAGATTTCATGTCATACAACTGTTGCGGCTGGGATAAAAAATAAAATAAAAACGGCAACCAGCCCACGGCCATCAGCCAAAATCGTTCATCCCGCCAAAAACGTCCACGACGCTGATAAACCAAATACAAAAACAAAACAAAAAACAAATAGACGGCTTGAATCTTTAAAAAAGGCGCGATTAAAATAATCAAGAATAATGTCAGCCAACCAGCCAAACTCTTTTGTCTTTCCCAAATCAGCCAAGCGATCAAAAGCAAAAGCCAAATAAAAACCAAAGATATATCCAGATAAGCGCTCCGGCTCAAAATAACATTACCCGGCAAAACCGCCAGCAAACCGGCCGTTAGCAAGCCAAACTTGTCATCTTTAACCAGCCGGCCAAAAATAAACATCAACCAAACCGCGCCCGTTCCCAACAGAGCAAACGGCAAACGCGCCGCCATTTCATTGAAGCCAAAAATTTTCTGGCTGATAACGCTGATTTGAGGCAATAAAAATGAATGGGGAAAAGCCACGCCCAAAGCAGTCTTGGCTTCATCAGTGGTCAAATCGCCCGCGCCCAAATTAAAAAGCCTCAAACCCAAGGCCAAAGCCAGTATAGCGATTAAAACTAAATTTCTTTGATTTGGTTTCATAAAAATTATTTTTTGACGGGCAAACCGGTTATGATCATTTGCTTGGCTGAAATCACGGCCGGATGATTATAATGATAATAAAAGCCAAATTGTTTTACCGATCCGTCGCCCGTTATCCCAAACAAATCCAAATCAGTCGCGGACCAGCCTTTTTGCTCGCGCAAATCAGTAATAAGCGAAATTGATTGGCTTTGAATCAACTTGGAAAAATACAAATAACGCAAATTATATATCTTAATTAAACTGGGCGAACAAAAAATCAGCGTGAAAAAAAACACTATCAACCAACGAATAATTTTATTTTTTCCGGTATTATTCATGTTTTTTTTGTTCATGATATTCTTGTTCCGCGTTTACTTGCCAAATATTCGTTTTATCAACTAAGCCGTTCAAAATATTAGCCACGGCTTGTCGCGCCGAAAGCATGGAATGATCCATGTTATTGTAGCGATGCATGCCGTTACGTCCAATCAAAAACAAATTGGTAATGCTATCGGTAAAATTACGAATTTTGGCAAAATGTTCATAAGCGCCAAAATAAGCGGGATAAGTTTTGGGCATGCGAATAACCACTCCATCCACAATGGCTGATGTTTCTATAATATCAATTTTAGACAACTCTTCAATCCCTAATTTTTTAAGATCTTCATCAGCCATATTCCAAAGTTTGTCATTTTCTTGGCAAAAATATTCTAATCCCAGCCAAACTTGAGCGGGATTGGCCAGCATATAGGGACTCCAATTATTAAATATTTGCAGTCGGCCCAATTTTACATCCGGCTCCTGAATATAAATCCAATTATCTTTAATCAAACTTGAGTTTTGATCTTTAATTTTTAGTTGCTTGGCCAAAAGTCCAACCGTAATAAAATCCCGATACTGCAAAGCGCGCGCGATCTCTTTTACTTCATTGGGCACGGTTCCCTTCATGGCTTGTACCAAATCTTTAACCGGCATGGTGGACAAAACATAATCAAACAAAAAATTAATTTCTTGTCCGCTAACCAAATCTCTGGCGCGAACACTGGTAATTTTGTCAGTTTGATATTCCAACCCAACAACTTGATGATGAAATAAAATCTTTACTTGTTTTTTTTGGTTTAACAAATCAGCCACTGCTTCCCACATCTGGCCGGGTCCGTATTTGGGATATAAAAAACGGCTAATCAAGCTGGTTTCAATATTTTTTTGCGCCAAATCGCGCTTTTTGTTCAACGCCAAAGATTTGATAGCGTGTCCAATAGCTTTACTGACCGACAGTCCTTTGATGCGCTGGGCGCCCCATTCCGGACTAATATTTTCGCAAGGCGCGCCCCAGACTTTTTCCGTGTAATCTTTAAAAAAAGTCAAATATAATTCCTTGCCAAAACGATTGATAAAAAAATCTCGCAAGTTTTTTTCTTTTTTAATAGGCAAGATTCTGGCTTTAAAATAACTCAAGCCAATCTTAAATATTCTCCACAAGCCAAGATTTTTTATAGTTTGCAAGCTTAAATTTACCGGATAATTAAAAAACTTACGCAAATAATAAATACGCGAAATACGATTGCGCGTGAGCATTATTTTGTCAGTTTGATCCGCCGATTGATCGACATCTTCTTGGCTGGGTAATATTTTTTTCCACCAATCCATCACCCAGTCTGACTTGGAAAAAAACCTGTGTCCGCCGATATCTATGCGATTGCCTTGATAATTAACCGTGCGAGAAATTCCACCCACGCAATCATCTTTTTCCAAAATTACCACTTCATAATTCGGCTCTTTAAGTAATTCAAAAGCCGCTGTCAATCCCGCCGGACCGGCGCCGATAATCAAAACCTTTTTACTCGCCATAAGCGCGGTATTTAAAAATATTTTTATTTCACGGAAGTGCTGACAGATACGGTTGAAGAAGCAAAAATAGAATCAATTATTGATTGATCGTTGGCGTTAAATATCACGCCGTTTGTCTTGGCTAAATCAACCGTTTGGCGCGCCTTATCCAAATGTCCGGTATGACCATAAAAATAAGCCAGTCGCCAATAACTTTCCGCGATATTTTTGTTTTCGTCAATCGCTTGTTTATACAATACTTCCGCTTCATCATTCTTCCCCATAGACTCTTCTATTGTCGCCAAACTAAACATAATTTGTTGTCGTTTGGGCGACTTTTGCAAGGCGTCTTTCAAATAATATTCAGCCTTTAACATTTCATTGGCATCCTGATTCAAAACCGCTTTAATGCGCGCCAATTGTGACAGCGTCATTTGGTTCCTTATATCCAAAGGGTGCAGTTCAGAATTCAATTTTAAATGCAAATAAGACAAATCCAAAATCTCTTCCGCTCGGCTTTGCCCCAAATTTTGATAAAGAGTATTAAAACCGATTGAAATTTGCCTGGCAATATCAGCTCTTATATCATCTATATGAGGTGAAGGAACTTCCAGAGCTTTTTTCATATAATCAGTTGACGAGATATTGGATGTCCCAATCATTCTAATAGCCTGTAAAGTATTGTTATTAGCTTGGGCCACTCTAATATTAAAAAAATAAATAGACGCCAAAACCATAATCAAAATCGCGCCGGAAATAAAATTAATCATCGTGAGATTTGACGAAGTTTCCTCTAACATCGCCGGCTGGCCTGATTTTTTATTTTCACCGGCCATTAGGATGTTTGATTTTCTACGCGCAATCTGCTGATTCAAAAAAGCCAACCAAAAAACAAAATACAAATATGAAGTTGGATTTTCAAAAACAGTAATATTACTGATAAGATGGGCAATTAAAAAAGACACGCCCACGACAGCCAAATTTCTGTTTAAACCGTCTTTTTTATAACTTAAAAGCACCCAATAACCGCCCATTGCGAAAATTGCCAAATAAGCCAGTAGGCCAAACATGCCTTGAACTGTTAAGGTATTAAGAATTATATTATGAGAATTATCAAACCAAGTTTCGCCAATCCCGTATTCCAATGATTTTGGATTGTAATATTTATTAAAAGCATAAAAAAAATTATTCGGGCCCCAGCCAAAAACAGGTCTTTCTTTGGCGCTGGTTATGGCTATTTGCCAAGCTAGCCAGCGCGGAGTGGCTTTGACATCGCTCCAAGAAGTGTTAATCGCTCGGCCTACCGCCGGCAATTGGTTGATGAACTTAGTGTGACGAAAAGAATATATCAAAGTCAACAAAATTAAAATCAAAAACAAAACCGCATACAAGCTCCGCTTAATTTTTGGCTTATCTTTTAAAACAAAAATATACATGACCAGCATGCTCACCAGTCCGACAAGTAAACCCAACATTACTCCGCGCGTGCCGCTAAAAAACATGCCCAAAAGTCCCAATAAACCCATCAAAACTTCCAGCCAAGCCCACCAGCCATATTTTTCTCTCATCAATAAAAGGATTGAAGCAAAAAATAAAAATAATCCATAACCGCCCACATAAATCGGATTGCCCAAAGTGCTGGCCACGCGATTTCCGCCTTGATTAAGCAGTAAATACGGATCAAACACTTGCGCGATGCCAACCATCATTACCAAACTGCCGGCAATCAAAAATATCCGCAAAGCCAAACGCCATTCTTTCCAATTACCAAATACAGATGTGGCCACCAAATACAAAATCGCATAATGCAAAATTGTGAATAATCCCAACATGCGCTCGTGATTGTCCCAAAAACTATGATACCAATCCACACCCGCAAAAGTGGAAATAACAAAACTAAGCAAAAATATGCCCAATATCACGTTAAAAACGCTTAATTGAGGACGGTATCTTCTCCAATCCAATAAAAGCAAAATCACATATCCGCCCAGCATAATTTCCACCACTGAACGAAAAACCACTATTTTAGGGACAATAAAAGGAAAAATAAAAGAATCGGCTAAAACAATCAAAGGCACAAAAAAACAGGCATAAATCATTAATTTAACCAAAAATTCAATGGCTTTTGTCATAAAAAAATAGGTAAAAATTCTTAAATACCCGTATATTTTACTCTTAAAATCATTGGCCGTCAAACCAAATTTAATACCTTACCAAGCAATTTTACGATAAACATTTATATAATTATCATCGTCCATGTTCTCCAGACTAATTAGCGGTTGTCCGTTTGAACCGGCTTTTTTATAGATGGCGTAATTTAAATTAATAAAAGAAATATTATTAAATTTTAAATTGCCACCGCTGGCCATAAGGCCGGTTGAATACGACATACCCGGCCAAAGCGGATCAGTCCATTTTTTATCCATGCCCAAAATATTATTAGTCATATTAATTGTGGAATCATTTGATCTGATAATATTACCGGGCGCGCGAGCATTCCACAAACGACTATTTTCCACGGTCAAATTTGAATTATTAACCGCGATAGCGCTGTCATGCTCGCCCACTATAATCCCACCCCCGTAAATTTCCACATATTTTAAACTGGAAGTGGAATTATTAAAGCTAATATACCCCCAATCTTTTCTATTGCCTATCTTTATTATTTGGTCCGCTTGTCCTTCAGCCCGTAATTCTCCGTCAATTCGCGCGTAGCCATAACTATCAAAATCAATTATCGCGCCCGGTTTGATAATCAAAACAGCGTTTGGCAAAACATGCAAAGAGCTAAAAGAATACTGCCAATCCGTACCCAATTCAAACACGCCCGCCGATAAAATCGTCGGTCCAAAACTTATTTTTGGCGTAGTGCTGACAGAAAAATTCAATCGCGATAATTTAGGCCAATCACCGCGGATTGAAATGGGCGCTCCACTCGCAAGCAAATCAAAATAATTATTATCCAAAATCAACCGGCTGTCTTTTGTCTCTATAGCGCTTAATGCCCGACTGAATTTTGATTGGCTGACGGTAGTCGTGGAATTCTGCGAATACAAAAAACAATCAGCACCATAACTAAAACTGGAACTATTGATTTTTAAATCAGACTGCTCGGCTCGGATAAATTGAGAAGTATCAATTGGCAAATAATTGGCCAACCTAAATTCATGGCCGGCATAGCGCATATCCAAATTATTTAAAACAGCGCTTGAACCGGGCTTGAGCCAAATCCCCTGCCAATCTTTGGCTTGCGGTTCATTGGCATCCCAAGCGCCGATTTTTTTATTTAAAATATCACTGGAAAAATTTTGATCGCGTCCGGAAGTCCAGATAACAGACGATGTGGCTGAACCGCCAACCACTAACTCGCCTGACACTTGCAGATATGAATTATTATAATAACTTTTAATTACCACGCCCGGCTCAACCACTAATTTTTTATCAGCGCCCACTTGATAATATTGCAAAACATATGGATTATCAGCCACGCTCAATATTCGCGTCTCTTCTTTTTGATCGTAATTTAAAGCCACAAAACCAAAATTAGACATTTTGGGCGAGCCATAAATCGGCGCGCCCAAACGCGTCCGGCCAATAGCGCGAAAACCGCGATTAGTCTGCCAATTATCAGAGTCACTGCCGTTTTTTCGCGTATTTAGACGCTCCATGGTTTGATTTTGATTTTCGCCTCCGGCCCACCAACCTTTATCAGCTTGCACCATATCAATTATTTCATTACGCCCGTTCAACAATTTTATTTTTGCCCCTTGCGCGGGCAAATAAATTTCTTGGCCGTAAACGATATCAGCTGAAATTTCTTTTACCACCTCATCATCACCCCGCTCCAACAAAAAATAATTATACGGCTTAATAATGGCGCTATCAAACTCGCTAAAATCAATAATCTGTTCGTCAATATTCAATTGCCACTTGTTCATATCTATCGGACGATCGGTATTGTTGTACAATTCCAGCCATTGATCTTGAGGAAAATCAAAATATGTGCCCGCCCAAGCGATTTCATTGATAATCACATCGCGACTTTCGGTTAGATAAATTTTGGACGGTTCACTCCAATCAGAATAATTATTATTAAACAAATTCACTGTTCTGGCCCGCCAATAATATGTCAAACCGGCTCGTCCGTTGTGGCTAAACGCGAATGTAGTGGTGGCTCTGGCTTTGGATCGCCAATTTAATCCATCGGTGGAATAATCCAAATCAAAGCCGACCAATATGGATAAAATATTTTCCAGACTGATATTTATTTTAATATTGGTGGAAGAAGCTGACAATTGAATGGTTGGCGCGGACAAAATCAGCCATTCCGTGCTGGATGTGGAAAAGATGGTTGAAGTTGTTGTTAATAAAACGGACGAAGTGGCTAAAACGGAAATAACAGCGGAACCGGTTGCAAAATCACTGGTGGTATCATTTGTCAAAACTTCAGAATTAAAACCGCTATTATCTTGGTTTGACTGGGCGTTATTATTATTCGGCGCGACTGAATTTTGAACCTGCTCTTTGGCCGGTCTAGCTGGCTGTTCTGCTTCAATAATAATATCGGCTTGTTCGGCTGTGGACGCGTATTCGCCAATTGGCGCTGATAAATTGGACGCAAAACTATTTGAACCATTATCATCTGTTTGAACAATAGTCTTGTTTGGTAGATTTAAATTTGATTCTAAATCAACTAAAATAATTTTCTGCTGGTTGTTTTCAATCAAATCGTCATTATTGGCTAGTTTTTCCGAATTAACGGTAATTACCGCCGGCTGACTGACTAAATTATTTTGAGAAATAACCGAATAATCATCGCCTTTTACCGGCTGATAAACCAACGCCCAAATTGTTTGCGCTGTTTTTTTGGCTTCTGAAACCAAAAATCCAAAAAATCCATCTACATAACCGCGCCAGCTAATTGAAGTTCCGCTTAAATCATAAGAAAAATTTTCTGAAACGGCTTTCAAGAACAATTCAATTATCGCTTCTTGATAAATAACCGCTTTAGCCACAAGCAAATCCGCGTAATCAGATAAAACTTGATCGTCTAAACTATAAATAATAAAATTTTTATCAAATATTGATTGTCTGACTAAAGCCAGCTTATATTCATGATTATCAATTTTAGCCGGCAAATAACCATTGACTATTTTATTTTTATCCAAATATGGCCGATCATAACGCGAGTTGTCTATCGTATCATTGCTGAAAAAATTCTGATTGCAAAACTTAGCCAAATCAGTAAAAGCTTGATCCAAATTGAACACGGCTATCGTGGACAAATTCAAATTAGGTTCAATTTTATTTAAATTATTTTTCACATAAATTTCCAATGAATCCCCCGAAATATGAGTATCATCGCGCGTATGCGCGGGCACAGCCATGTCGGTTATTAAGTGCAAAATATGTCCCAGTTCTGTAAACGCTTCTTCCTATCGGCCGGCGCGCAGATCCGCAATCGCTTTTTGCCAAGTTTTATCGCCCAAAGCATAACTTCTCTGGCCGTGGTTATCTTGCGCCCAAACTCGCGCCGAATCATACAGTCCCCTTAAGCCGACTTCATGAATGGGATCATAAAAATGATTAAGCCAACGATTGGGCGTGTCTTCGGCAATTGAGCCGTTCAAAATCCATTCTATTTGTCTATTGGCCAGAGGTGTATTATTGGTTTGGCGGTTAAACAAATCAACGGCCATTTTAGCCAAAGCCGGATGAGATAAATTGGTATTATAGCTATAAGCCCGCTCTTTGATAAAAAAAACCGCTACCATCAAATAAATTAAAAACAAACCCGTTAAAAAAAGATAAGTAAATTTTGCCCTCCTTGAATACATAAAATTTTGATTAAAGATATTACGGCGAAAGCAATAAATATCACCAGACTTTTTAAAGCGATTCTATCAGCCAAACTCCGGCCATATTCTTGATAAAATCAATCTGGCGATGGCTGTTTTTCATTTCATAAGAACAACGACTCACGCAATCGGTTTGTATTGGAATAATTTCTTTTTCCAGCTGACCAACCGACAAATCCAAAGCACGTTCTTCTCGCGCCTGCTTAAAAATTTGTTCATAAGAAATATGATATTTGGGCGCGAACAACTCCAGCGCTTCAGTGATATCTTTATTTTTTAAATAAATCCTTAACAAATTATAAGTCTGTTCCGGTGTTTGCGTGTCTTTTATGCCGGTCATATATTCATTAACGGCTAAAAAATTAAGCTGTTCGCCAAACAACGCTTGGTAAGGAAAACGATACTCTGCGGTTCCAGCTTTAATTTGCGGAAGTTTGCCTAAAAACCATAAATAATACCCGCCCAAAACGACTAAGCCTGCGGCCAGTAATAAAAGACTCATAATAATTATTTTTAATCTCATAAAATTTTGCTTTATTTATTATAATTAAAATTATAATAAAACAAGACCGGTTAAATAATCTTAAACAAAAAATAAAATCCATATAAAGACAAAATTTCGCAAATAAAAAATCCCTGTTTTCTTTAACAGAGATCTTTATATTTTTTTCTTCCTCAAAATTTTCGCCAAAAATCAATTCCACTCCGAATCTTGCCTAACCAATAATTCTTTGGCCCGCAAAGGTTCAGCCATTATTTCTTTAACAATTTTTTCCATATGCATTGATTGAGAACCTTTAACCAAAATCACATCGCCTTCATTCAATTTATCTTGCAAAAATCGGCCGGCTGAAACACTGTCGCTAAAACCGGCGGTTTTGTCTTCAGATAAGCCAGCTTCGCGCGCTGAAGCAAGAATATGCTTGGCTGCTTCTCCCACTGTAATCAAATAATCCACTCCGCATTCAGCCACTTTAAAACCCACTTCTCTATGAGCGTTATCAGTTTCCGGACCCAACTCCAACATATCAGCTAAAATCGCTATGCGCCTCGCTCCAGGCTTAATTTTGATTTCTGAAAGAGTTTCCAAAGCTGAACGGTTTGGTTCCGGACTGGAATTATAGGTATCATCAATAATCAAAGTGCCTTTGATCCCCGATATTAAAGCCATATGTCCGGCCATGACAGGCATTTTTTGCAAACTTTGCGCGCCTTGCACCAAATTAATGCCAAATACTGTGCCAACTGACAGACCGGCCAAAGCCGCGTAAACTAATGGTTTACTGATTGCTCCAGGCAAAAAGACCGGCACAATATTGCCTTTGTAAGATACTTTAAAATTTAAGCCCGCAGGCCAGCCAGTATTTGGATCAATGATCACATTCAAATCCGTGGCTTGCAAGTCCGATCCCTCCTTAAAACCATAAGTAATCACTTCTGCTTTGGTTGTCTTAATACTTTGGATAACCATATCATTGTCAAAATTCACGACCGCAAATCCATCCCGACGCAAATGGCTAAGTATTATTCTTTTTTCTTGAGCGATTTTTTTGATTGTTTTAAAAAATTCAGTATGAGCATGAGAAATAAAAGTCAAAACTCCCACTTTGCATGGCGCGATATCAACCAAATATTCAATATCACCCGGCTTGTCCGCGCCCATTTCCAAAACCAGCATATCCGGATATTTTTTCTTGGGCAAACACACTAGGCCCAAACCTTTAATCAAAACTTTGAGCCAGCCCCAGCCGGAACTGCCCGGAGATTTACCCGCGCCGATTATGGTCAAAGGCAAACCAAATTCATTGTTATAATTTTTAAAACTGGAACGAACTGAAAAACTGCCGGCCAAGACGGCCGAGATCGCTTCTTTAGCTGAAGTTTTTCCCACTGATCCGGTAATGCCGATAACATCCGGCTTGTGCTTTTTAATAATTTTTTTAGAAAAAAACCGCAAAATAAACTTAACAATATTTTTTAACATAAAACTTTTTTATTTATCCCCTTTTAAATTATAATAATCAACCGCGAAATCAGCCACTTTTTTGAAAGTTGGCGCGGCCGTGGATTCAGCCCAAGCCCTTTGCGGTTTTTCATATTTAACCAACATTATGAATCTGGGATCAGTGGCTGGAAAATATCCAATAAAAGTATGGTTGGTTTCTTCCGTATATCCGCCCGGACCGGCTATTTGGGCAGTGCCGGTTTTTCCAGCCACATAATATTCAGGCATCTTGACTGACACATAGCCGGCGCCGTTTTCCACTACTGAAATCAGCATGCCAGTGATTAATTTCTGCGCTCTTTGGGAAATCACATTGCCTATTGTTTGCGGAATAGTTTTTTCCACTTTGCCGTTGGCATACCGCACTTCTTTAATAATATAAGGCTTAAGCATTTGTCCGCCATTGGCCAAAGCCGTATAAGATGCCACCAATTGAAGCGGAGTGGCGGTAATACCCTGTCCAAAAGAAGCATTGGCAAAATAAATATCAGATTTTTTCTCCAACGAAGAAATATTACCATCAACCTCACCATCCATCTTGATGCCCAATTTCTGGCCAAAACCAAATTTTTTAACATAATCTTCAAAAGCATTATTGCCGATTTTTTCTTCCACCCAAATCATGCCGGTGTTAACTGAATTTTCCAAAACTTGCGTCATGGTTATGGTGCCATATTGTTTTTTCAAAGCATTATAAACCTTATAATTATCAATCACTCTGACTCCGGGATCGTTAAACAAAGTATCAGGGCCAACCGCGTTCAAATCCAAAGCCATAGCCATGGTGATCGGCTTGAATACCGAACCCGGCTCATAAGCCGTAAATATGGCCGTATTATTGTAAGCAGACGCTGAACTTACTTTGGCATAATTGTTGGGATCAAAATCAGGATAACTGCACATGGCCAAAATAGCGCCTGTTTGGGCATCCAACATTATTAAAGAAGCGCTTTGGGCTTGGTAAGTGGCTACGCCTTGGCGCAAACTTTCGCAAGAAATATCTTGCAAAGAACGATCAATGGTTAAAACCAAATCGGCTCCGTTTTCAGAAGTTTGTTCTGTTTTGCCGGCCAAAGAAATAATACTGCCTAACGCGCCCTTATTAACCGCTAAAAAACCGCTTTTGCCAGCCAATTCACTATCCCAACCGCCTTCAATCCCATATCGGCCGGATAAATTACCATCAGTGTCAGAACCGACAAAGCCAACCACATTGGAAACAAGCTTGTTTTCTGAATAATAACGATAATTTTTAGTGGCCAAATTAATGCCTGCCAAACCGGCTTGTTTGATAATTTCAGCTGTTTCTTGCGTCAATTTATCCACAATCGGTTCGTAAGGATCATTCTTCTTGCTCAATTGAGCTGATAATATTTTTTTTTGTTCATCGTCAAATTTTAGCAGGCCAGCCAAAAAATCAGTAGTCGTGGCTACGCTGTTGGGCGCTATGTCGCGAGGCACGGCATACAACAAATAAAAAGGACGCTCCACTGACACCGGATATAATTGATCTTTGCCCGACCGACTGTCTTGAATATATATATTACCCCTCTTAGGGAACAGTTGCTGATATATTTCATGAGTATTAATAGCCAAAGCCGTATAATAATCAAAATTAAAAATCTGTAAAATCAAAAGTCGGCCAACCACAATAAAAGCCAATATATATAAAATAACGGCTAAACTTGTAAAACGTTGATCATTTTGTATCTTTCGCGCCTTAATAATCATACCCAAGTTGATTTTAAAAACTTTTTCATGGTTTGAGCGGGATTGCTTTTGTGGCAAACTATCTGATAAACCATTTCCGCCAAACCAAGCTTGACTTGGTACTTTTTAGATAAAGCATGTAAAACTTGAGCCGCGCTTATGCCTTCCACCACTTGACCGACTTTGGCCAAAGCTTTTTGAGTGTTAAGACCACTGGCCAAGTATTCTCCAAAACGACGATTACGGCTGTTAGCGCACAAACCAGTACCAACCAAATCACCCAAACCGGCCAAGCCATAAACTGTTTGGGATTTTCCTCCCATTTTTTTAACCAAATGGCCGATTTCTTGCAAAGCCAAAGTCAACAAAGCGGATTTGGAATTCATGGGCATTTTCAACCCATCGCAAATGCCCATGGCAATGGCATAAACATTTTTAAAAGAACCCACCAATTCAATCCCCATTATATCGCTGGTAGCTATCAAACGCAGATGGTCATTTTCCATAACCTGCTTGATCAACAAAATTGATCTTGAACTGGCTGAACCAACATTCATGGCCGTATAACCGCCTTTGGCCATATCAATCGCTATGGCCGGACCGGAAATCGTGGCCACAGATGAACGCATGATTGCGGGCAGATTTTTTTTAATCACATCCGGAATTATACCCAAAGACTTTTGGTCTATGCCTTTGGAAACATCAACGCAAACCGCTTTTTTAGGCAGATAATTCTTGACCGCCATCACCACATCTTTAATAAAAAAGCTGGGCACCGTCAAAAAAATAATATCAGCCGATTTGACGGCTTGTTCAATGTCAGCCTCTGGCGCGATTAATTTGGACAATTTAATTTTGGCTAAATATTTTTTGTTTATTTGATATTTTTTTATTTGTTGCAATGGCGCTAAATCGCCGGCATGATTCCACAACTTTACGCTATAGCCGTTATTGGCGATTACCTGCGCTAAAGCTGTCCCCATATTGCCCGCTCCCAAAACCGCCACTTTGATTTTTTGTACCATAGAATATTTATATTAAAAATATCTCTTATTATACCGCTTTTTTAAATAAAAAACAAAAAAGCTCTGGCTAAGCGCCAAAGCTTGTTTAGAAAAAAATCTGAATTATTAATTCTCAAAAACCATCTCATAATCCATCTTTTTGTAGTCAAACAATTCCTGATCGCTAAAAAATCTGGCTATCTCTTCTTGAGCGGTAGTCAAAGAATCTGAAGCATGAACCAAATTGCGATTGGTCATGGCCAAATCTCCGCGAATAGTGCCGGCGTCAGCTTCCACGCCTTTGGTGGAACCAACAATGATACGAACCGCTTCCACCACTTGATCACCTTCCAAAACCATCAAAATCACCGGCGAAAGTTTCATATATTTTTTTAAATCGCTAAAAAACGGTTTATCTTTGTGATGAACGTAATGCTCTTCCAATTTTAAATCATCCAACTGAACCATCTTCATACCCACTATTTTTAGGCCTTTTTTTTCAAAACGATTCATAATTTCTCCAACCAAATTTCTCTGTAAAGCGTCCGGCTTGACTATAATTAAAGTTCTTTCCATAAAATATAATTAATTTATTATTAGCCATAGTATAATAAAAAAACCGCCAAAAGTCAAGCTAACCGATTTTAGACCTGATTACCAATCCATTATGGAAAAATGAAACTTTAATTTCTTGGCTGTTTGGTCAATGGCCACCACTAATCCGGCCAAAATCATGGCCACATCGGCAATTTGATGATTAAAACAATAATGTTTAACCGCCCGAATCAAACGTTTTTTCTGCTGGCTGGTAAAAGTCGTGGTATTGGCCCAGGCCTTTTGTTTTCTGGTCTTTACCTCTACAAAATAAAAGTCGCCCTTTTTACGAGCGACAATATCAATTTCTCCATAACGGCAAAAATAATTTTTCTCAATAATCTCAAACCCATGTCTGACTAAAAAATCACACGCTCTGTCTTCTCCCCAATCACCCAAGTCTTTTTTCCTCCTTGACATAAATCTAGTTCGGCAAATATTTTTGCACTCGCTCGCGCTCGGCTTTTTCTTTTTTAATAGCCGGCACGCGCAAAACAATATATTCCAATATTTTGATCAGCCACCAAACCGCGAGCAGAAGCCAGCACAACAACCAAAAACGCATGGATAAAAACGGCACGTTTTGTTGGCGGACAAAAAGCCATATAATTCCCAATACTCCCATAGTCATGCCATAGGCGCCAAATTTCCTAAAAATAATTTGCCTAATTCTATCGGCTAGATAAAAAACCGCGATTCTGATTCCAATGCCACCGGCTATAAGCAATAAAAAAACCAACATAAAAAAATACAGAGCTTGTCCATCAGCCGCGCCCGGTTGTCCAAACCAATAATCAATATGATATAAATTGCTAAAATTCATAATCGTTAAATCTTTTGAGCTATGAGTAAATAATGATAATCGCTCATCATTGAATTTTCAGTTAAATTAAGCCTGTTTTGTTTGAACCAGTCTATAACTGAATCAGCTAAAACCAGCTGATGTTCATTTGGGCCCAACGGACCCAAAGACTTGCGCCAATCAATAATAACCAAAAACCCATTTTTTTTCAAGAGCCGAGACGCTTCTTTGATGGCTGTCTGCCTATCCTTCAATAAAAACAGCACATTAACAAAAAAAATCGCGTCCAAACTTTCTACTGGAATAGCTGTTTTGCCGTATATTTCAATATCTGACCAGACAATCCGAACATTGTCGCAACCTTGATCTCTGGATGTATTTTGCACGATTTGCAAGGCATCTTTGACAATATCCACCGCGTAAACAACCCCTTCATTGCCTACCTCTTTGGATGAAGGCAAAACAAAATGACCAGTGCGTCCGCAACCAAAATCCGCCACTTTCATGCCATTGGCTAATTTTATTTTCTCAAAAACTATCCGGGGATCAATTAAAGCGGAACCGCTGTGATGCATATTATTTAACAAATAATTTAACGACTGTGGCATTGAGAAAACCGCCTATTAAACTGGTGGCAATCATCATGCCAAAAAAAATAAATACAATGCCAATCAATTTATACATTAGCCTAGTGCCTCCGCTTGTGCCTAATTTAGCTTCCGCCCAAGCGCTGGCGCCAAAATTTTGCAAAAACCATTCCGCTTTCATTATTAACACAACGCCCGTGACCACAATCAAAAGCCCGATGAAAATATGCATAACAAATTTTTATTTATAATTTTAATTTTTATCCCTAGTGCCCAGGAGAGGACTCGAACCTCCAATCCCAAAGGGAACATGCACCTCAAGCATGCGCGTATACCATTCCGCCACCTGGGCTTAAAACTGTCGGCTCCGACCAACCACCATTTGCACCTTGTTTTTTGCCAATCTGATTTTTAATCTTATTTCTTTTGATTTTTTACCGTCTGCTTCCACGGCAAAGGGTTCTTGACCGATTATTTCCATTTCATCAAAAGGAAATACGCTGGGCTCTTCATAAGTATAACCCCACCATTTCTTTTTTGTCAACGGACGCAAAAAAGCTTCTAACTTGCCATCTTGCGGATTTACCACTTGAGTATTTTGATCTGTTTTGGATCTTTTCCAATAAAAAGGCTGAAGATTGCAAACCACCAACTCCATTTTATCTCGTGAGCCAACTTTGAACTGTTCATTATAAATAACTTCTATCAGAGCCGGTTTTATCACCAATTGAGAAATAAAATAACGGTTATTCATCCAGCCGATATCAAGTCTTTCTTTAAGCCGGCGCGACAAAACATCGCAGGCTTCAGCCCCAACCGGTATACCCAAAACATGAGCAATGGTATTATTCGGACCAATCGGCAAAAAGCCAAACAAACAATCGCAAGTCGCGCTACGAGAAAGAACTTGCCCAAAAGTGGCGTCATTGCCTACCACCACAATTGTCTTGGCGCCTTTTTTTATCTCATCATCAACTATTGGCTTGACATCAATGTAATTGTTAAGGCGAAGAATCTTGCCGGCTATGCCATAATCAGTCAGCTTGACTTCAATGGCCTTAATCGTAGAAGCAAAATTTTTCTTTCTAAGAAAATTGTCGTATAAATAAACATACATAAAAAACTATATTTTCCAATTCATGACTGGCGTGAAAAATTATCTGGCTTCATCCAAATCATCCTTTTTTATTTTTTTAACCAGGCGTGAAGTCCGGCGCTCTATATCTTCAACTCCGGGCATGGTGACTTTGCCGTAAATCACAGCTCCATCTTCAACGCGCAAAGTTTTGACGCAAATATCACCCAAGACGCGAGAGGAAGAAGTGAGCTCCAGAGAATCTTTTATTTTCATATTGCCTTTAACTTCTCCGGCTATAACCGCGCTGCCGGCTTTGACACTGGCGGTAATCTTGGCGCCTTTTTCCACTGTCAAAAGTTTGCTGGTGCTGACACTGCCACTAACCGAACCTTTGACAATAATGTTGCCGGCTGAACTTAAATCCCCTTCCACATTTACGGATGGGCCGACTACTGTTTCCACGTCATCATTCAAATTTTGGCCGGATTGATTATCGGGTGTTATTTCCTCTTGTGGAGCCTGAGCAACAATATTTTTTTGGAAAATCATAAAATTATTTATGTTAAAATTATTAATTCATTTGACTATATAATACAATATTTTTAATAAAAAGAAAAGGCCTGGATTTTTTGCCTAATTTTTGGCTATTTATCTCTATTAACTTGCTTAACTGGCACCCAAAAGCCAAATTCACTGCCTTTGTCTTTGCCTTGGCTGTGGCCCCAAATTCTACCATGATGCGCTTCAATGAATTTACGGCAAACATAAAGCCCCAGGCCCGTGCCATTGACATTTATGCCTTTGACGTTTTCTCCGCGATAAAATTTTTGAAAAAAATTGGCTTGATCAATTTGACCGAATCCCAAACCGTGATCTTTAATTTTGACGGCGAACCCATTGCTCTCTGGAGACATTATTACCCTAATATCGCCATGTTCGGAATATTTGATGGCGTTGTCAATAAAATTATATATCACATGCCGGATTTTTTCTTCATCGCCCATGATTTTGGTAGTGGGACAGGCTTTCGCTTGCCAATCAATTTTCAAACCCTTGTCAGCGGCGCGTTGTTTTAATTCTTCAATCACGCTTTGAACCATTGAACACAAATCAAGCTCAATAAAAATAAACTTGGTTCTTCCCTGTTCTATGCGCGATATATCTAAAAAATTATCAATTAATTTTACCAAGCGTTCATTGCTTTTTTCCATATCCTGCAAAACTTGTTTAACATTTTTATTGATCCGGCCGTAATCCCCGTCCAAAATCATCGCCACATAGCTTTTGATAACCGACAGTGGCGTGCGCAATTGATGCGAAGCAATAGACAAAAATTCGGTTTTTTGCTGGTCCAGCTCTTTGAGGCGAAGATTGGCTTTTTTAAGCGAATGAGCCAAGCGGGCCACCTCATCACGACGTTCAATTTCTTCTCTAACGCTTTTTACCAAAAGAAAGCCGACAAAACCAACTAAAATGGCAAAAATTATTTTATATATCAAAATGCCAATTGATCCAGCCACAAACCCTTCCAAAATAATGACAATAATCAAAAGAAAAACCAATACTTCTGTCGCAATCATTTGAATTTTAAAAAGCTTGTGTTTAAAAATAGCATAAGCTACAAAAGTCATTAACATAACCGAAGACAACGGGCCTAAAAAAACTGTGGCTGAAGTTTTGAATATAACCACGGATATCACCGTGGATATGGCCATAAATGAAAAAGTGGCAATAACCCCCAAAATAAAATATTGATTTTGCTTTTTTTCTTGACCGTTGGATCGACGATATTTAAAAAGTAAAATTATAAAACTTAATATAAATAATCCGACAAAATCAAGAAAAAAAATCAACACCCCTTTGCCCGCTATCGGCATAGGAACACCAGCCGGATATTCAATGGATCTAAATACTAAATCCGTTATTGATGCATAAGCTGATGCCACCAACAAAAAAATTAGCGGAATTAAAAACTTTTTCTTTAATTTAAAATTATCGTGAGGAAATGTATGCGCTAATAAAAGCACGGTTGGTCCTATAAACGAACAAATAAACATTACTAACCTTATCCAAAATAGCTGATTTTCGGGCGTTTCTACCGGCGGATGCAATGAAAGATAATTAATTACTATATAAGCATCAATCAAAAGACTTAAAATAAAAAAAATCCGACTTGTCCAACTGGCGCGATTATGTATAAAAATTGAAACCCCCAAATAAGAAGTAATAAAAAATGTAAAAATACCCAATAAAATTTCAGCGTTTTGAATTTCTAAATAAGGCATAAATAATTTAAATTATTACTATTATAATACATTCAGCGCATATCCACAACTACTTTTGAATATCATCACTTTCGTGAGACGATATTTTTAGACGAATTAAACATCTATTTACTTTTTATCGCTTAATTTGTTATAATCTAAGGGTATGATCTCCATACCTGACAAACCTAATTATCAAGCTTGGAAAATCAACCTGCTTGAATTAAATGAATTTTGGAAACTTGAACCAAACAAACAATTGTTATATTTTTGTTCTCTGGCCAATTTATCAGCCAACTCACATAATACTCAGCCGGCTCGTTTTGCCATTGATAGTAAAGAGCCGAGCATTACCATTCATCTTAATCGCCAAAGCGTTCTTTGCGCTTCCGATGTCGCCGGTCGACAAGCTATAATAAGTATTGGTTGCGCTCTAGAATATATTTTATTGTTATCAAAATATTATGGCTACAAAACTTCTTTTGAATTACTCGCCTCTGATAAAGAAAAAGTCAAAACATGGCAAGAAGGACAAAATATTTTTGTCCCAATTATAAAAATTGTTTTCTTTGCTAAAACAGTTCCTGATCCAAATTTAAAATCGCTAACCAAAAGTATTCTGGAACGCAAGTTAATCCGCTCTGAATATGACCCCAGCAAAAAAATACCTGAACAAGTTATAAAAAAACTGTCCGGCTTGGCTGATGGAGAAAAAATCAAACTACATTTGATTACCGACAGCTTAAGAAGGCTGGCTATTTCTGAATTTCAAGCTCAAGCCGATGGATATGTCATTAATTCACGCAAATTCAGCCATGAATTGGGAGAATGGTTATTGCCTAATAATACTGACAGCTATGTCGGCATGCCGGGCATAGGTTTTGGATTACAAGACGATCAAGCCTTACGCTTGCATAAAGGCCTCTTGGGAGAAGGACCGCTAGAACCGGAAGACGGGTTGCGTTTTGCCCAAGGTGGAAAAATCGGATTAGAAAAAGCTCCGTTGATTGGATTTATAACCGCCAAAAAAGATAATATTGAACATTGGTTGCTAGCTGGCCAAATTCTCAGTCGCTCTTTGCTTGAATTGACTAACAACAACATACAAACAGCTATACATGCCGGCATTGTTGAAGTACCGATGATAAAACAAATGTTTAGTATCTCTCTCGGCACTCTTAGACCCATTACCGCTTTATTTCGAGCGGGTTTTGTCAAAAACGAGAACGATCTTTTGCGTCCGGTTTCTCCTCGTTTTCCAATTGAGTCCTTGTTAATCAATTAAATTTTTTTACAAAAAAATTTTTCTTATTTATTATTACCCTAGCCGGATAATCATAGCCTAAGCGTATCCTAGCGATCGCCTCGGCCGCTATACCGCCCGCGACCGCGGCGGTTGAACCTAGTTGAGGAATAATAGTTGAAGTGGGGATTTCGGCTCGTCTTTCAATTATTTCTTTTAATTCATCCTGTCTGTATTCAAGCCCGATTAAAGCGTCGACAAATTCAAAAAAAACCTTCCGATTGCCGGCATTATCATAGACTGCTTCCATTTTTTGCGTCAAAAGATCATCAGTGGCGCCGTAAGTAAGAGACAATTTATCATCCTGATCATAACGCAAAACATCCAGCTGCACGCAAGAACCGATATCCGTGACCATAATCAAAGGTATTTTCCTCTTCCTAGCCTCCTGACGCAAAAAAATCTTGATACGCGGATCATCCACTTCGTCCACTATAATATCCACGGGTGGCTCCTGATCGTTACCGACCAAATATTCTTCTATATTATCGCCATTTATTCCTTCATCATAAACAAAAACATTAATGTATGGATCAATGCTATATAATTGTTGCGCCAGACTGGTAGCTTTGTTTTTTAACGCCGGATCAAAAAAAGATTTTTGAAGACTGCGAGGAGAAACCACATCCCAATACGACAATTTCATGCGATTAATATTTTCCATTTTAAAAACACTTTTGTCCGCGACTTTTATATTTTTCGGCCTGATATCCATCACTATCCCATGAACGACATTGCTGCCAACGCTACAGCCGGCCACGCAAACCACTGTTTCCTGCAAAATTTGCCTGATTTCTCGCCATGTTTTCACATTGTCTGGATCTGATAATAGTTTTGAGTTGCTGGCCACAGCCACCAAATGATGCCAAAAAGGCGGGCTGTATTTAACCAATTCTTCGTGTTCAGGATAATAAGCATAGTAGCCGTAATCAATCATGCGCCCGTCTGTTTGAGACATAATTTCTTCATATTTTTCCCATTCCAAATTAAACTGATCGCGCAGAGTTTCTCCTTGCTTATTTAAAACCGGTGAAGTCGCCGACAAAGTAAGTCTTTCATTAAGTCCAAAAATAGTGGCCGGAACCAAATCATATTGATTTTTGATCGAAATGATTTTTTCAATCTGGCCGATCTTAATTACGGCCGAACCATCATCCAAGTAGCGCACCCATCCGCCGGCATGCGCGCTTTTGGCTTCAAGTATGTATGGTTTTAATTTTAATCTATCAATCATAATTAAAATGAATTAATAATTTTATTTAGCTGCTCGCGCCAGTCTTCAAACCGAATAGCATGCAATCCAGGGGCGTCATCCACGACATTATCTATCAGCTCGCGCAATTCTTCGCCCGTCAAATCGGAAAATTCCAGAACGCCTTGTTGGCTGAACATTCTCCCCAAACCCTTCAAACGACATACTGTCTCCCGCCAACTGGCGTTTTTATCAAAAAAAATTTCCGGGGAAAAATCTTTTATATAGCGAGACAAAGTCCGATAGCTAAGTTTTTCTTGCTGATATAAATTTTCTATCAAAGATGTAATTTGGGAGGAATTTAAAAAATATCCCGGGTATTTGTAAACCGTGCGTTCTCTCTTTAATTTCAACTCATGTTCATCCAAACCCAGCAATTTGTTAAAACGCGGAAAAACCAAATCATGGTCAAAAAAATCCCTTATTTTATCTTTATAACGCGCAAATATTTCATCGCGCAGTACCGCAGTAAGATATTTATATTGTCCGCCGTATTCGGAAGCAAAAACATGGTTCATAAATATAAAACTAAGCGCGCTGTGCTTGAGTTTAGCCGGCTCATGATTTTCATTGTTTTGTAATTGACAGCCGGAAACGCCTGCGTTTCTAGAAACAGTAATAATATTTTGCAAATAATTTTTTTCCCGTGAAAGCAGGGTATTTTTAAACCAATCATGAATGGTCTTATTCTGACAAAGGAAAAGATCTAAATCCTCTGTGGAATGCGGTTCACCGTGAGCCGGTACAAATCTGGAGGTAAAAAATTCCACCCCTTGTTCAAAAAGACAGTTCTGTTGATCAAGCACGCGACAAAAAAATACCACCGCTTTTTCATCATATTCATCTATTAAATCAATATCCCCGTAACGCAGATACGAACGTCGAATATTTTTAATTATATCTTGGTGTGCTTGGCTAACCCAATCTTTTGTAAACAAATCCTTAGCCTTATAAATTTCAAAAATTAAATCTTTTATCGTAAATACTTTTTCCGGCAAAAACGGCCAACTAACCGCGCGATCTCTTCTCGCGTCAGGCTGTTTTTGTTCTAGTTCTTTTTGTTTTAAAGCAGACTGACGGTAATTTATTTTCTTAACCGCCATCGGCCCTTGATATATCCAGCCGGTCATCATTTGCACGCAATCAGCGCCGGCTTTTATTTTATCAAAATAATCATCAGCATCAAACACTCCTCCAGCGCCGATAATTTTTAATCGTTGTTGGGCGCGCTTACGGATATGTTGAATCACTTGATTGCTGATTGGCGCGGTCAGTCGACCGGAAATTCCGCCCGGATGATTCATCTGGTCAATGCGACTCTTGATTGTCGGCAAACCGCTCCGATCTTTTACCAAATTAACGGCCACCATGCCGGCCAGCTGATATTTTATACAAAGATCAACTATTTTATCCAATTCATCTTTTGGCAAATCCGGACCGATTTTGAGAAAAATATCTTTGTCAATATCTTTTTCTTTAGCAATCTGAGATATTTTAGTTAATAATTCTTCTATAAAAGAAACTTGAGTAAAACAATCGCGTTTGGCTACATTGGGACAGCTTACATTGAGAGTGATATAATCAGCCACTGGCGCCAAAAGCAAAAAACTTTTTAAATAGTCGTCAGCCATTGATTGAATTGAAGCGGAATTGGATGGAGCGATGCTTACTCCAAACGGTCTGGCCCAATTTGGTATTTTTTCGAGCCGTTTTCGCGCTTCAATTGCTCCGCAGTTGCTCAAACCGTAATTGACTATCAAAGATTTGTCCGCGGGCAAGCGCCACAAACGCGGACGCGGATTGCCGGATTGCGGTTCGTAAGTGATTGAGCCGAATTCCACCCAGCCAAATCCCAACATTTTGTAAGCCAATGGCGCGGTAATGTTTTTATCAAACCCGGCCGCCAAACCGATTGGATTGGGCAAAGTGATTTTGCCTATTCGCGTTGCCAATCGTTCGTCATCAACCAAACAAATTTTTTGAATCAACCGGCGCAAGGGAGTGATTCGGCTGGTGATTTTCAAAAAAAACAAGGCCAAATCATGTATCAATTCCGGATCAAATTTAAAAAATATCGGTCTAATTATTTTTTTGTAAAACATTTATTTGTTTTTACATTTTTTCCACGCTATCTATGCCCAGCAATGACAAGCCTTTGTCCATTATTTTACCAGTTAAATCGCAAATTGCCAGACGCCAATCTTTGATCGCGCCTTGGGACGGCAAAACCGGACAATTTTCATAAAAAGCGTTAAATTTTTGCGCCAATTCAAAAAGATAACGGGCGATTTTGGATGGATCCAAATCTTGAGCCGCGCTCGCGACCGTTTGAGCGTATTCATTAATTTTGAGCAAAAGTTGTTTTTCATAATCAGCTACTTCAATATCAGCCAAATTTTTAAACTTGGCGTTATTCTGACCGGCTTTGCGCAAAATGCTTTTTATTCTGGCTAAAATATATAATAAATAAGGACCGCTATCGCCGGACAGGCTGATTGATTCTTGCAGATCAAATTTAATGTCATTTTTTACGCCCGTCTTTAAAAAAGAATACTTAACCGCCGACAAAGCCACTTTTTTAATTACGTTTTCTTTGTCGGACAGATCATTGTCTTTCATAATTTCATTCACTTTCTTTTCCACCTCGTCCAAAAGCCATTCACCCAAAATAACTTGGCCGGTGCGCGAACTCATCTTGCCTTCTTTAAGCGTCACCCAGCCATAGCTCAAATGATATTCCTTGCCCTGGCTTGACGGCAACACAAACTCCAAAGCTTTGAAAATCACCTTAAAATATTCAGCTTGTTCTTTGCCCACGACATGAATTATTTTGTCAGGATCATATTCAGAAAACTGTTTAACCGCCAGACCCATATCTTTAGCTTCATAAGTGGGAAAACCATTGCTATTGATAAACACGCGATCATGCAATCCATATTGGCTGCCCGCGAAGATAATCGCGCCTTGGCTTTCAACAAATATTCCCTTGGTTAAAAATTTTTCCACTATTTCTTTGCCTTGAGCAAAAACTTCGGATTCAAAATACAGGCGATCAAAACGCGAGCCAACTCGCTGGTAAACATGATCAAAATATTCCAAACTCCAGTGACGAGTAGTCTCGTAAATTTCTTTGATTGAATTATCGCGCGAATAAATCTTATCATTGAATTCAACGATTGCTTGCTTGATTTTTTTATCATCGGTTTCATAAGCTCGCCCGCCCAAAGCGTAAACCTTGCCCAAAAATTTTACTTTTTCTTCCAGGCTTTCTGTTTTTACCCGCTCATATTCTTTTTTTGATTGAGCAATCCCCCACAAACATTTAGCGATATGCATACCCACATCGCCTTGGTAATTGGCTCTGATGATCTGATAACCGGTGTTTTCCAATAATCGCGTTATGCTTTCGCCGGTAATTATATTGCGCAAATGTCCGATATGAAAAGCTTTGTGCGTGTTGGGATGAGCGAATTCCACCATGATTTTTCGGCCTTGATTCTGATTCAGCCGACCAAAATCATCTCGCGCGCATTCCGTCAAAATCATTTCAGCCAATTTTTGAGAGTTTAAATATAAATTAACATAAGGACCGACGGCTTTAACACCGCTTATCAGCTCGCCAGTGGAAATTTTTTTAGCCAAATCTTCGGCCGCTTGCGCCGGATTTATTTGATTAGCTTTGGCTAATTCAAAACAAGATAAAGCCAAATCGCCCATAGTCGGATTGGGTGGAGTAATTAAATCAATTTTTACGTTAACTCCGGCTTTAGCCAATAGTTCGGCGATTTGGTTTTTTATTTCCATAAAAAATTTAATAAAAAAATCAGATCACTTTAACAAAAAATCTTTTACCTTTTTGGATAACATCGCCTGGCTTGACGATCGCGTCGATATTATCAGCTTTTTGGTCGTTAATTTTGACGGCGTTTTGGACGACTAATTTACGCGCGTCGGTTTTACTGCTGGCCATTTTGCTTTCAACCAAAACCGTGACAATATCATAGGCGCTGGGCTTGAGCTCATTTATTTCATCCGGCCGATCTTTGCTTTGAATCACGGTGGCAAAATGCTCTCGGCCGATTTTGGCGGCTGATTCGCCCAAAAATGTCATCGTGATTTCATGCGCCAATTTTAACTTATAATCGCGCGGATTAGCGCCGGCTTTCATTTCCTTTTCCATTTGCTTGATCTCATCCATGTTTACGCGCGTGCACAATTCAAATCCGTTTAAAATCATTTCATCGCTCCAACTCATAACTTTGCCAAACATATCTTGAGGCGAATCAGTAAAAGCGATCATATTCCCCTCGCTCTTGCCCATTTTTTTACCGGCGTTATCGGTCAATAATTTCATGGCTAAAACAAATTTTTCTTTGTTTTTTAAATCTTTCATCAGCGTGCGACCGGCCAGCATGTTAAAGGTTTGATCATTTCCGCCCACTTCGCCGTCTACATCCATGGCCACGCAGTCATAGCCCTGCATAACCGGATACATAAATTCATGCAAATAAATCGGCTTGGCATCTTTCATTCTTTTGTCAAACATATCTCGCTCCAGCATTCTTTGAACGGTAAAATGGGAAGTTAATTGCAGAACATCCGCAAAATTCATTTTTCCCAGCCACTCGCTATTGTATTTTAATTCTACCGCGTTATTACCGGTAAAATCAAGAATATGGCCGGCTTGTTTTTGATATTCACGGCAATTTTCCATCACTTGTTCTTTGGTCAAAGCCGATCGAACAGCCGTTTTATCGGTTGGATCGCCAATCATACCGGTAAAATCGCCGATTAGCATGATTACTCTATGCCCCAAATCTTGAAACTGACGCAACTTCATCAAAGTAATGCCGTGGCCGATATGCAAAGTCGGCGCGGTCGGATCATAGCCCGTGTACAAGCTAAGACGCCGGCCGGATTCCAATTCTTTTTGCAACCATTCTTTTTTGGGATAAATATTTTCCACTCCACGAGTAAGGAGTTCATCTATTTTTTGCGGGTCGGTGTTTATAACCATAAATTATATTTAACTATTTTAAATTATCCAATTATCCTTTTAATTTTTCAATTCTGATTTCAAGCCCTTTATTATTTTTTTTACTCTAAACGCGACTGCTTGTTTTGTTATTCCAAATATAGCGCCTACTTCTTCATAATTTAAACCATGACGATTAAGCGTTTCATCTCCATGAATAAATTCCATTATTTTATTGTAATACTTTTGTAAAGGTTTTGGAAGATCATCTTTTTGTAAATCTTTAAATTTTTCCTTCCAAAAATTAAATAAGATTCCATTATTAAGTGGGCCATAATACAATAAAAAAATTAAAGAATCAAAAACGTCATAAGGACTATTTTTATTAAAAAGAATTTCTCCAGCTTTTTGGGTCAAATCATGATTAATTAAAATATCTTCGTGATTATTTTGGTTAGAACTAAACTCAAATTCTCTGATAGACACCCCTAATGTACTAGGAGTTTCTTTATCTTTCCTATCATCTTCAATAAGTGACAGTGTTTTTCGTCGTCTATAATAATCAACCATCGCCAACAATTTTCTAAATAAAATTACTTTAAAAAACCAATAACTAAATGATGATTCCACCCACTGACCATTGCGAAGCTGTAAAAGCTTCGGCTGCCAAAAATCAATTTTTTTATATAATAAAATTTTAGCTTCCTGTATCAAGTCTTCAACATCACATTGACCAGCAAATGTATCTATATTTTTTTGAAAAAAAATATCACACTCTTTTTTTATTCTTTCTTCAGACATGTTCATTATTTCATTCTTAATTTTTAATTTATCATTTGCATTCTCAACAAGACGAAACTGTTTGGCCACTTCTTGTAATTCTTTATCTGCTCCATTAAGATTAGAAGATTCAGAATCTTCTTTGCCCAATCTCACTGAACTTAATTTTTGTTCACTCAATACCATAAAATTAATTATTTTAATTGCCCTTTTAATTTTTGTGCCCTTTCCTCTGCTTCCTGTAATTTCTGCTTTTCTTTGTCCACCACCGCTTGTGGCGCGTTTTGGACAAATTCTTTGTTCTCCAATTTTTTGCGCAAACCAACCAGATATTTTTCCGTCTGCTCCAGTTCTTTTTTGATTTTATCTTTGTCAATCGCGCCGGACAAATCCAAAAACATTTCAATTCCGCTACCGCAGGCGACCGGCTGCCAACCGCCCGGATTAGATGCTTGATTTTTTACTTCCAATTTTTCAATATTAGTGCCCAGCCGGCAAATCACATCCGAATGTCTGCTTAACAATTCCGCCTTATCGCCGGCGCTGATCAAAACATTAATTTTTTTGGCCGGTTCCAGACCGTTATCCGCCCGAGCCACGCGTATGTTGGTAATTACTTCATCCACTAATTTAACTTGCTGACATTCTTTAGTATATTCATTTTTTTTCAAAAAATTCTTGGGCCATTTTTGTACCATCAACATATTTTGCCTGCCATAAATCTGCTGCCAAATCGTCTCTGTCACAAACGGCACAAACGGGTGCCATAATTTTAAAACCGTATTTAAAATATAGTTTAAAATTTCGGATTTACCACCCTCAATTTTAGCTTTTTCCAAATACCAGTCAGCCAGCTCGTTCCAAGTAAAAGCGCGCAAATCTTCACCAGCTGAAGAAAAATTAAATTTTTCCAAATTGTCAGACGTGCTGGCAATCAGATCATTAAGCCTGCGCAAAATCGCTTTATCAGTATCAGTCTTGGGCTTGAGCGAATTATCATCATTTCCAATTAATCGCGGCTCATCAATATTCATGCTCATAAACCGCGCGATATTCCACAGCTTGTTGCTGAAATTTCTAAAACCAGAGATTTTTTCTTCAAACAAGCGCAGATCATTGCCCGGAGTGTTGCCGATCAAAAGCGACAGGCGCACGGCATCCGCTCCAAACTTATCAATCATTTCAATCGGATCAATGCCGTTGCCTTTGCTTTTGCTCATTTTTTTGCCGTTCTTATCCAAAACCATGCCATGCAAATATACATTTTTAAATGGAATCTCGCCGATCGCGAACAAAGTCATCATAATCATGCGCGACACCCAAAGCGTTATAATTTCATATCCGGTTTCCAAAACTTGCGTGGGATGATAAGTGGCCAAATCGCCTGTTTTGCGGTCGTTTTGAAAAGTATCCGGCCAGCCCAAGGTGGAAAAAGTCCACATACCCGAACTAAACCAAGTATCCAAAGAATCTTCGTCTTGTTTCCAGTCATCGCCTGCCGGAGCTTTATCTCCGACATAAATTTCATCAGAGTTTTCTTTATACCAAACCGGTATTCTATGTCCGAACCAAATCTGGCGAGAAATGCACCAGTCACGCAAGTTCTCCATCCAATCCAAATATCTTTTTTTAAACCTGTCAGGCAAAAATTTTATCTGATTTTTTTGAGCGACTTCAATTGATTTTTGTTTGAGAGACTTACCGCCCAAACGCTTTATTTTTTTATCCACGCTCACGAACCATTGTTTGGATGGCAAAGGTTCAATAGCAGTGTCACAGCGATAACAAACTGATAAATTGTTGTCTATCTCTTCCTCTTTTTCCAAAAGCCCGGTCTGTTTTAATTTTTCCACAATTATTTCGCGCGCTTTAACGCTCGGCAAATTGGAAAATTCTCCAAAACCGTCGCGGATATTGCCTTTTTCATCAATCACTTTGATAATTTCCAAATCATTATCCTCGGCCATCTGCCAATCCGCCATGGAATGAGCCGGAGTTACGCCCAAAGCGCCGGTGCCAAAATTCATATCCACATGCCAGTCAGCGATCACTTTTAATTTTAATTTCACTTTGCAAAAATCAACCGCGAACTCTCGGCCGATATATTTTTTGTATCTTTTATCTTTGGGATTGACCGCCACGGCCGTATCGCCCAATTTGGTTTCCAAACGAGTCGTGGCAATGCTAAAAGGAAAATCAGCCGAGTATTTAAAAGTATACAACTTGGCTTTTTGCGCCTCGTGTTCAACCTCATCATCCGCCAAAGTGGACAAGCAACGCGGACACCAGTTGACTATCCTCTCCCCGCGATAAATCACTCCCTCATTATACATGTCAAGAAACATTTTTCTGACCGCTTTTACCCGAGTGTCATCCAAAGTAAAAGCTTCCCGCGACCAATCCAAGCTGGCGCCCATCTTTCTGGTTTGGCGTAAAATGGTTGATTGAGTTTCACGCAAGAATTTCCAAATTCTCTCCAATAATTTTTCCCGCCCCAAATCATGGCGGGTTAATCCTTCTTCAATAAAAATCTTTTTTTCCACCGCGTTTTGCGTGGCAATGGCGGCATGATCAGTGCCCGGCACCCATAATGTCTTATGCCCCTTCATACGATGATATCTGATCATCAAATCTTCGATCGCTAGCATGGAAGAATGTCCTAAATGCAATTTAGCTGTGATATTCGGCGGAGGCAAAACAATGCTAAACGGCTCCGCGTCCGGCTGGCAAATACCTTTATTCACGCAAACATCCGGATTAAAAAATCCGCTCTGTTCCCAGTGTTTATATATTTCATCTTCATACTTTTGCGGTTCGTAAATTTTGGCGAATTCTTTGTCCATATATTGATATATTCTACTAAATTAGCCAAGAAAAAGCAACTATCTTTCAAAAAATTTTCTTTTATTGACAACCTAGGCAAAAACTGATATTATGACAAACTTTATATGTCCCTAGACAAGATACAACAATTAAAAAAATTACTGGATGCCAGCCACTATATTTTGGTTGTTTTCAGCCATGAACAAGATACTGATTCAGTCGCCTCGGCTTTGGCTTGGAAAAAATTCTTGGAAAAAAAACACAAACAAACAGATGTGGTTTGTTTTGGTTTTACCAATCACCACCATTTGCGTTTTTTATCCGGCGCGGAAAAAATCAAGCCGGCTTTGAGCCATTTGCAAAAATTCACTATTAAAGTGGATATTAGCAACACAAAAATTGATTCTTTGAGTTATAACATCAAAGATAATTGGCTGTCTATTCACCTCAATCCCAAACAAGGGACAATCACCAAAGACAATCTGCGCACCGCCCAATCCTCATATAAATATGATCTCATTATTACCATTAATACGCCTGATTTGGAATCTCTAGGCGAAATTTTTTCCAATAACACTGATCTTTTCTATCGTTTGCCGGTTATTAATATTGATCATGATTTAAACAATGAAAACTACGGCGCTCTTAATTTTATTGAATTACCGGCCGCTTCCAGCTCGGAGAATATTTATAAGATATTCAAAAAAATTGATGAGACAGCCATTGATCAAGATATTTGCACCATGCTTCTCACTGGTATTATTACCCAAACCAGAAGCTTTAAAACCGCTAACATTACTCCTTTTACCCTTAACATAGCCAGTGAATTGATGACTGCCGGAGCGCGACGCGAAGAAATCATTAAAAATCTTTATTATAATCGTTCCATACCGTCACTCAAAATCTGGGGACAGGCTTTGACTCATTTACAAAATGATCCAGCTATAGCCTTGGTCTGGACCAGTATTACCCGCGATGAACTGGCTCGATCTTTGGCTACGCCCCGTGAGCTAAGCGAAGTAATTGATGAATTAATCATCAATTCTCCGCAAGCCAAAATTATTCTTTTGCTTTATGAAAAAGAAGATGGCTTTATCAATGGAATTTTAGCCTGCGAAGAACCATATGACGCGCTTGATTTATTAAGTCGATTTGAAGCTACAGGAAATAAAAAAAGAGCCTACTTTGCTCTGGAAAAAAAGAGTTTGTCAGAAGCGCAAGCGGAAATTTTACGCCAAATCAGACAAAAAATTAAACACCTTTAAATATATTCTAAACCAAAGGTTGGCCGGTCATTTCTTCGGGTTGATCAATCCCCATTAATTTTAATATTGTCGGCGCCACGTCAGCCAGCACCCCCACCGGTTGCATCAGCGATAAATCTCCTTCCGGCGGATCTCCGGCCGGACCGGCCTGACCCTGCAAATCTTTGGCAATAATAATAAAAGGCACTGGATCATTGGTATGCTCTTTATCTATTTCCCCGGTTTGCAAATTAACCATCATTTCAGCATTGCCATGATCAGCGGTAATTATAATTACTCCATCATGAGCCAAAACATTATCCACAACCCCGCCAATTTGCTTATCCACTGTTTCGCAAGCTTCTATGGTCGCGGCCAAAGAACCGGTATGTCCAACCATGTCTGGATTGGCAAAATTAACCACGATAAAATCATACTTTTCTGAATTAATCGCGTTATTGACTTCTTTGGCTACTTTGGCAGCGGACATTTCCGGCGCTTTATCATAGCTGGAAACTCGCGGAGACGGAATTATTTTTCTGTCTTCTTTATCAAACGGATCTTCAATCGTTCCGTTAAGAAAAAAAGTGACATGAGCGTATTTTTCTGTTTCCGCGATATGAAATTGACTCTTGCCAGCCTTGCTAATTGTTTCCGCCAAAGAATTATGCACCACCGTCGGACTATAAGCCACTAAGACCGGCAATTGTTTTTCATATTCAGTCATGGTGACAAAACACAAATCTTTGATTGGCTGGCGTTCAAATTTATCAAAAGAAGGCAAAATAAAAGCCTTGGTTAGTTGTCTGGCTCGATCCGGCCGAAAATTAAAAAATATCACCGCGTCTTTGTCTTTGATGGTGGCGACTGGCTGGCCGTTTTTAGTTATTACGGCTGGCATGAATTCTTCATCATATACTTTACGCTCATAAGATTCATTAATTAATTTGAGCGGATCAGCGCCGGTTTGTTCAGATTTACCTTCAACCATGGCTTGATAAGCCACCTTGGTTCTTTCCCACCGATTATCACGATCCATGGCATAATACCGACCGCTCAAGCTGGCGATTTCGCCTACTTTGTATTCTTTTATTTTCTCCAACAATTCTTTAACAAAATCAGTTCCGGAATTAAACACGCAGTCGCGTCCATCCAAAATCACATGAATAAATACTTGCCGGCCAATTTTGTGTTTTTGACATAATTCCAATAAAGCATACAAATGCATATTGGCCGAATGCACATTGCCAGAACTAACCAAGCCGATTAAATGCAAATGACTGTTATTTTTTTTTGTTTGTTCAATCGCTTTTAACAAAGCATCGTTAGTAAAAAAACTCTGATCATTGATTGATTTATTTATGCGCGGGCAAGTCTGGTAATAAACACGACCGGCGCCAATATTAAGATGGCCCACTTCTGAATTGCCCATCTCGCCGAACAACAGTCCGACTTCATTGCCGGAAGCATAAATAGGCACGGCTGGATAGTGCTGAACATACTTATCAAAATTAGGCGTCTTGGCTTCAGTAATGGCATTGCCACTATTGGATGGAGCTATGCCCCAGCCATCCAAAATTGCCAATACTACTGGTTTATAAGCCATAAAATAAAATAAATTAAATTAAACTCTTGCCGGTCATTTCCGCTGGCTGGGCTTGCCCCATAATCTTAAGAATAGTCGGGGCCACGTCAGCCAATATTCCATCCTTTAATTTTTTATGCTTGTATTTGGCGCTGATTAAAATACAAGGTACCGGCTCCAGTGTGTGTTCGGTCATCATTTCATTGGTAGTGGCACTAAGCATTTCTTCGGCATTGCCATGATCAGCCACAATCAAAACTTGACCTTTTTTTTTCAAAGCCAAATCAACCAGCCTAGCTACTTGTTTATCCATAAAATTAATACCCTTTTTAGCCGCTTCAATATTGCCGGTATGGCCAAGCATATCTGGGTTGGCAAAATTAACACAACAAAAATCCAGCATATCTTTATTTACTTTTTGACAAATAATATCAGCCACTTTGTCCGCTGACATATTTGGCGTTTTATCATAACTGGAAACATGAGGTGATTCCACCTTTATTCTGGTTTCGCCATTAATCGCGTCCGCATAACCGCCATTGATAAAATATGTGACATGAGCGTATTTTTCTGATTCAGCGATATATAATTGCCTCAAATCAGACAAGGCCATGGGTAAAGTAGCTTGTAAATCCGGTGAAGGAAAGGCTGTCATTACTTGTTCCAAATCCGGTCCAAAATCCGTCATGGCCACAAAACGAGAACGATCGGGAAATTCAAGCCGTTTAAAAGCGTCTGGATTTTTTTTAACAAAATCTTTTTGCGCCAAAGCTTTGGTTATCTGACGAGCGCGATCGCTGCGCGCGTTAATAAAAAAAATGGCATCGTTTTTTTTGATCTTGGCGATTGGCTTATTATTTTTAACAATCACAGTTGGACAAATATATTCATCTGTTTCGCCCCGATTGTATGATTGAGACAAAGCTTCTTCAGCGCTAATGGCTGTGCAACCTTTACCCGCTACCATGGCTTCATAAGCCTGTTTGGTTCTAGACCAATTTTTATTGCGATCCATGGCATAAAAACGCCCCATAATAGTGGCGATTTTTTCTTCGGCCAGCATATGCCCGCGCAATTCTCGCAAGAACCCGCCCGCGCCATGCGGAGAAGAATCACGTCCGTCAGTAAACAAATGTAAATAAACTTTTTTTTGCTCTTCCCGACGCAAAAATTCCAATAAAGCGTAAAAATGATCCGGATAAGAATGGGCGCTGTTGCGATCAGTCAAAAGACCTAGCACATGCACGGCGGTGTTGTATTTTTTAACATGAAAAAGCGCCTGACGAAAAGTTTCATTTTTAAAAAAAGTGCCGTCATGAATGGCATCGGAAATCTGCACTAAATCCTGTTTGACAATCCGGCCGGCGCCAATATTGATATGACCGGCTTCAGAATTGCCTTGCTGACCTTCAAACAAACCAACATAACGGCCAAAGGTTTTAAGCTGGGAATTGGGAAATTTTTTTAAATAAGAAAAAATATTGGGCGCGGTCTGAGGCGTAATAGCGTTGCCGGGATTTTTGATATTAGCCAGTCCAAATCCATCTAAAATAATCAGCAGAGTCGGACCGATCGGCTTAGATTTTTCATTTCTTTTCTTAATAGTCATAATTTATTGATTATTCTATTCCCAATTCCATCTCAATCTCCATCAAGCGATTATATTTGGCGATTCTTTCCGAACGCGACATAGAGCCGGTTTTAATAAATTCAGAATTAACAGCCACGGCTAAATCAGCAATAAAAGTATCTTCAGTTTCGCCACTGCGATGTGAAACGCTAATTTGATATTTATTTTGCCTGGCCAACTTAATGGCAGATATGGTTTCGCTCAAACTGCCAATCTGATTGACCTTGATCAAGATGGCATTAGCCACTTTGGACTCAATCCCTTTCTTAAGACGGGCCGTGTTGGTAACAAACAAATCATCTCCCACCAAAGTTATTTTTTTGCCCATTTTTTCGGTTAACAGCGCCCAATTATCCCAATCATCTTCATCCAATCCGTCTTCTATTGATATAATAGGATATTTTTCAACTAATTCAGCCATAACACGGATCATTTTGTCAGCTCGCCAGCCTTGTTTTTTGCTGGCAAAATAATATTTATTGCCATTAAAAAACTCTGAAGCCGCCACATCTAAGCCCAAAAAAACATGTCGGCCCGGCGTCCAGCCACATGATTTGATAGCCATCATTATCATTTGAATGGCTTTTTCATTGTTTAACAAATCAGGCGCGAATCCGCCCTCATCACCTACTGAAGTAGTATAGCCTTTTTCACTAAGTATATTAGCCAAGGCATGAAAAATCTGCGAACCCATGCGCACGCGCTCGCGAAACAAGCGATGGCGCGGGATAATCATAAATTCTTGAATGGACAAATTGTTATCTGCGTGCCGACCACCGTTTAAAATATTCATAGTGGCGATTGGCAAGCGCCAAGTGTTTTCTTTTAAATTATATGTTTGGCGAATATAACGATAAAGAGGCTGGCCAGAAGCCTTAGCCCCAGCTCGAGCCAAAGCCAAAGATACTGCTAGAATGGCATTGGCGCCCAACCTGGATTTGGTTTGCGTGCCATCCAATTCAATCATAGTTTGATCTAATTTAACCTGCTCCAAAACATCCCTGCCGGCCAAAGCCTTATTTATATGAGTATTTACATTTTTAACTGCTTTTAATACCCCTTTTCCCCCGTAGCGTTTGCCCCCATCTCTTAATTCTAACGCTTCATGAGTGCCGGTTGACGCGCCAGACGGCACTTTGGCGCTGGCAATAATTCCGTTGGCTAACATAATTTTAGCCTCCACCGTTGGATTACCGCGTGAATCCAAAATTTCTCTGGCTACAATTTGTTTAATCTGCATAATTTTATTTTTATTATTTTACATTATACTCATTATAACAAAATCAACCGATTTTTACAAACAAAAGACGCCCTCCTTAAAGGGCGCCTAAAATTTTAAAAACAAACTATCTTACTTCGTAAACAACATTGATATTCATCTCAACCGTATTGCTGCCAGTCGCCACTTGAGGAGCTGACAGGCTTGAAGCTGAAGCCCCCAAAGATGAATCAGCGTAAGATTTCAAAACTCCGCCATATTGATTTTCATATTCATTATATGACATCACGGAAACCAGATTGACGCCTAAATAACCGGCCACGGTTTGCGCTTTTTTCTTGACATTCAACAAAGCTTCGGCGCGCGCTTTGGCTTTCAAATTTTCCGGATCATCAACCGTAAAATTTAATCCGCTTACTTGATTGGCGCCATGCTTGCCGGCCAAAGATAAAACGTTTTGTATTTTGGTCAAATCCCTTACTTTAATAGTCAGTTGATGACTAACGCGATAACCGACAAAAGCGGAACGAGAACTGGTATAATCGTATTCGGGATAAATAGTATAATTGCTGGTAATATCATCAGCGCTCACACCCAAAGTTTTTAAATCAGCCAACAAAGCGTCAACTACTTTTTTGTTATTGGTTTGAGCGGTACCCACATCAGTGCTGGTATTGGAATAACCAATAGTGGTAACGGCGATATCATTGGCACCGACTACTTTGCCATAACCGCTAATAGTGATTGTCTTGGTTGGTTGGTCAGCTTGGCCGATATACAGGCTTTTTTTCATGTTATTGTTGATTAAAGTGCCAATAAACACTATCATATATACCAATAATATGCCGACAAACACGGTTAAGAGTTTGCGTCCGAATTCACAAGAATATTTTTGTCGGCCGACGCAGTCAGATTTTTTGACGTTATTGGCAGTGGTCGGACTATTGGTCGCGACGTTCGCGACCGGAACTTTTAAAGTTGTTTTTTTGATTGGCATAAAACCTCCTAATTAAAAATTAATTTTTTGACAATTTTGAAATATTGCCTTAAAAATATTATAGCACAAAAAACAAAAATAGAAAACCTTTAAATAAAAAAATTATTTTTTCAAGGCCTCTACCCCGGGAAGTTTTTGCCCGCTCAAAAATTCCAACATTGCTCCCCCGCCGGTAGAAACCAAATCAACCTCATTAAGCAATTTTAATTTACGCAAAACTTCCACTGTTTCACCGCCTCCGCTAACGCCAAAAGCTTTACCCTTGGCGCGACTGGCGATCAAACGCGCCACCGCGTAAGTGCCGTATTCATAAGGATGTTGTTCAAAATATCCCATAGCGCCATTCCAAATCAAAGTATTGGCTTTTTTAATATATTGAGAAAATAACTTTATGCTGTCCGGGCCGATATCAAAAATCGCTTCTTGACCGGTTAATTTTAGTTTGTTTTTTTTGTCTATTTTAACCACGCGAGTTTTGGAGCCGTCAGCTCGGCCAACCACTACATCAATCGGCTTTATCACTTTATTTTTCGCGCCATAAAGTAAAGCCTGTTTTTTAAATTCTTTATCAATCAACGAAGCTCCGACTTGATGGCCTTTGGCCCATAAATATGTATTGACAATACCGCCTCCAATCAAAATATGATCAGCCGACAAGAGCAAATTGCGCAAAATCGGAATTTTTGTTTCAATTTTAGCTCCGCCCAAAATCACCACCAATGGCTTTTTTGGCTCAAACAAAACTTTTGTCAAGCCGGATATCTCTTCGCTCATAAGCAAGCCGGCGTAAGATGGCGCGTATTTAGTTATTTGGCAAAAAGAAGCATAAGCGCGATGCGATTGAGCGAAACAATCATTAACAAAATAATCGCAATAAGAAGCCAATTCTTGAGCCAGTTTGTCATCATTGACAGTTTCTCCGGATTCAAACTGGATATTTTCCAAAAACAGAATACTGCTTGATTTCATTTTTGTTATTTCTTTGACTACTGTTGGTCCGCTTGAGACTGATATTTTTTTAATTTCTTTATTTAACAATTCAGCCAATCTTTTAGCCGGCGCGGTTAACCTAAATTCGGGCATGATTTTGCCCTTGGGGCGACCCAAATGACTCATTAAAATAATTTTGGCGCCTTTTTTCAAAAGATATTCAATCGTGGGCAAGCTTTTTCTAATTCTAAAATCATCCGTCACTTGGCCCGCTTTGATTGGCACGTTAAAATCCAATCGCACCAACACGCGCTTGTCTTTTAAATTTTTGATTTGTTTAATGTTTTTTATCAACATAAAATTAAATTATTCTAAAATGATGTATTATTTTTTTAGAAACTACTCCACCAAATCCTCATATCCGTCATCTCCGGGCCAAGCATATTGCGCGAAAGCCCACTCCGCTATATCGCGCGCTTCTTCATAGCGCTTTTCATTTGTCTTGGACCCCAGCACCGCCACTAAAATCTGTCGGCCATTATTTGGATTTTTCAAAGACACCACAAAATTATAATCTGATTCCGGAATATAGCCGGTCTTGCCAACTATCTCATTGCTGTTAAAATCGCTTGACGTCCAGCCTGTCAAAAGCCAATCAGTTGACCAAACCAGACGTAATTTTTCGCCATTCAAAGGTTTGGCGTAATGTTCACGTAAATTTAAAGTTTTATAAATTTTTTCAAAACGCAAAGCTTGTTTTAATAATTTTGTCGTATCTTGAGCGTGACCGATATTTTGGGGTGAAAGACCAGTTGGATCGGCGAATTTCATGGACTTTAAACCCAATTCAACAGCCTTTTTATTCATGCGATCCACAAAATCTTCCAAATTAAAATTAGAGGCTCTAATAATCGCTTTCAAAGCTTTGTTAGAAGAACCAACCAAAGCGCTATGCCATAAATCTTCCAATGTAAATTCTTCTCCCAACAATACAATTTGATCGCTATTGCCATCAATGCTTTCTATGGTTGTGGTGGCGCTCCAATCAATCGGTAAATCAAGTAAAACCATGGCTGACATTAATTTGGAAA
>Ga0210057_1000253_pt1 | contig 91821 bp, 91 predicted proteins | sample CryGeyCG2114_010_2_FD_183968 | JGI IMG/M metagenome (GOLD analysis project Ga0210057, IMG submission 183968) | Groundwater microbial communities from aquifer - Crystal Geyser CG10_big_fil_rev_8/21/14_0.10 (SPAdes) (version 2) | ecosystem: Environmental > Aquatic > Deep subsurface > Groundwater ... | reverse complement strand
TACCGGCTACATTTAGCTTATACGCTCCTGGACTGGTTGTTCCAATGCCTACATTACCAGTTCCGAAAAAGCCAAAGTCATATCCTCCAAGATCTATCTTTGTCAGTGTTTCTAAGGTTCCCCCAAGCTCAATGTCGGTTCCGGTAGCAGTCAACCCATTGGTAGCGGTAATGGTTGCATTGGTCAAACCACTTACATGACCCATTGCGTCCAGGGTGACATCCTGGATGAAGGTCAGGTCGGAGTTGTCTTCACTGGCCTGAGTGGAGGTGTCCGCGTGGTTTATGGTAACTGTTCCACTAACATTGGTCACTCCGATTCCAGTTCCGGAGGCCAAACTAGCCCAACCACCAACTCCAGAACCATCTGATCTCCAGAGTTGTCCATCAGATCCAGCTGCATCGATGAAAAAATCAGAGTAGTCGGAGATATCAACCCCGTCAACAGTGCCGTCAGCAACCAAGGTTAAATTGCCACCAAGATACATGTTACCGGCTACATTTAGCTTATACGCTCCTGGACTGGTTGTTCCAATGCCTACATTACCTTCTTTATCAATCACCATCAATGATTTTCCGTAATTTCTTACGTTTAAGATGTTGGCGTCGGTAATGGCAGAATTGTTAGATCTTCTTCCGTCAATAACTATCGCTCCGCCATCACCAGAAAAAACGTCGTTTCCTGAAGGTATACCTCCAAGAAGTAGGCCGCCGTAACCATTAACTCCAGCACTTACAAAAAAGAAAGACGGAAGGTAGTTGCCTGCTCCGCCTGTTGCTTCCGAAACAGAAAAATAACCTCCAGTTGTGCCATCTGTCAGCTTAAATTGATTTGTTCCGATTGTACTTACTGGAGCATTAATTTCAACTTTGGCGGATGGGTTAGTAGTGCCGATGCCAATATTTCCACTTGCTTCATAAATTACCGAGTTGGTAAGGGTATCGGCGTCAGACCATTTAGGGATATAGTTTGCGCTACTTCCAGAGTAATCAGCTAGACTTGATCCCCAGACTCTTGGATCAATTTCATCAGTTACTAGTTGGCCGCTTTCCGAGACAACAACAGAATTACTGGTTCCTGTTCCCATTCCTGAAAAAGTAATTGTTCCGGTTGCAGTTAAGTTTCCTCCCAAATATGTGTTACCGTTGACATTTAATTTATAGCTTCCTGGATCAGTAGTACCAACACCGACATTGTAAGAGGTGCTGTCTGGATAGAGATTGCTTCCAGAAAGAGTCCATGGCCCGACACTGGAAGATACGTCTTGCCAAGTTCCTACGCCGTCTCCGTCAGAAACAAGAGCATATCCAGCTGATGAGGAAGTGGTCATTTTAAAACCGGTCATTTCTATCGTTCCCGCGACGTCTAACTTATTATTTGGAGAAGTAGTTCCTATTCCCGTGTTTCCATTGCTATCTATAACAAACTGATTGTTTCCATTGGTGGCCAGGGAAATTGTATCGTCAGCAATAGTGTCTATGTAGGTATTAGTATCATCCTGAAACGCAAACCTCGTTGCTCGTATTTCCCCAGTTGCTTCTAGGGCAGTTGCTGGATCGGTAGTGCCGATTCCTAAATTTCCGGCAATGTAAGTGGTTCCATTTGCGCCAACAGAAAACTTTGTTGTTGGTGACACGCCGGAGGCAAAGTCGATAAAGCTATAGTCTGTTGCCGTTGAAGCAACCTCTCCGTAATATAATGCTCCCGAGGTGAGGCTTGCGTTAGTGGCGTTAACAAATCCGCCCACCCCACCGCCATCAGCAGATGCACCCTCAAAAGTGAGATTTAAAACACCGGTGCCGTCGGGATTAATTGTGATATCACCGTCAGACGTGCTAGGAGTTTGTAGCAGTAGGGCTTGGCCTTTAATACCAAACGTTCCCGTTGAACTGGTGGCATCAATTGATGGGGAAGTTACTCCGATACCAATGTTTCCATTGCTGTCTATATATGCAACGTTGCTGGTTCCTGTTCCTAACGGTAGTCCTTGGAGCGTTTCTGCGTTAAGCGCGTATGCAGAAGTAGCGATGGGCTGTCTCGGTTCTAGAGTTTCTCCACCGATAACTATTTCCAGCCAGATACCGGTATTTTCTGAAAACAGACCAGAGGGAATTGCTGGTCCGCATTCGTTATCTCCTCCGCCTGTATCTCCCAGTAGAGCGGCAAAAATACCGTCTTGGTCGGGATCAATAGTGCAGGTCGAGGTCCAAAGGCAGTCTTCTCCAGCAAGACTAGCACAAGTTCCTTCTGTCCCTCCTGATTCCGTTTTCCAGAGTTTGTATGTGAACGAGGTGGGAGCGTCAATCGGTGTGCCTCCGGCGTCAGTGAATCTTCCCTGAAAGGAAAGAATTCTAACAGGAGTTGTTGGTGAGCTGGGATAGGCAAGTTGGGGCGTTGCCTTTTTAATAAACTGTTCATAGCCAAAGATTCCTGCGGCAACTGCAATTGTGGTTGCAAAAATGATAGCAAAATAAGCGGGAACAGGCCTGTTCTTGTATATTAACTGGTGATATGCGGAAATTATTTTAGCTTTAGATTTATCAATTGCTGTTAGTTGATTGCTGGCAGGACTTGATAGGTTATTGCTAATTCCAAGTTCAATTTCAGCCCATTGGGAAAATCTCCGCAGGGCAGCTGCTTTTCTTTTTATTGTTGCTTCAGAAACACCTTGCGCCTTAAGTCCGGCAAGGTATTGGTTGATGCTTTTGGAAGACAGTAGATTTTCTAAATTCATTTTTGTTCAATAGCAAAATCTAGATATTTTTTTACATCAGCGGTGTAATTTTTGATGGTATTGCGACTTGATCGTTGGTTTTTAAGGTATTTTCCAAACTTAGAAACTAAATCATGGATTTTATTATCGGTTGACTTGATTTCAGGAAGACTAGAAATCATTTGAGCATAGCTTTTTGTCAGAAGATTACTAACATAGCAAAATTGGCAGAAAACTCTAAGCGATGCTAGTCTTCTGTTAGTTGTTGATTTGGCAGACTTTTTGGACAAAAGAAATTGTTTATATTTCCCTAAGGACTGTTCGTTGACACCGTCCAATAGGTTTAGGTTTGTTCCACTACTATGGGACAACCAAGAGGTGAAAAAACGCAAGTCAGAAAGGTAGTTTTTGCTAGTAACTTTACTAACATGGCGTGTATTTTCTAGGTAGGCTACGAATTGAGAAGTGAGCTTGTTCATTTGGGTAGAAACACAAAAAGAGCAAACTTATGGCTAAGAATATTAATGGAATAAACATTAGAAGAATATGCAAGAAGGCTATTTAACTGCGGAAAATTCAATTTAGGTAGGAAATTATACAAGTTATACATGGTTATACAGATAAATTCGTTACTATAAAAACACTACATTATATTAAAAAGGCTGTCAAGCCTAGATGTTGATGATAATTGATATATTTAGATAGGTTTAAAAGGATAGAGAAAATAGCATTAAAAGGTTGTTTCACGAGAGGTATCACAGACATGTATGTTATATAAGAGTACCGGTTAGTATGATATAGCGTATCAAAAGATATCCTGGACGTCGGGGATAATGCGGAGTATCTTTACACAACAATCTCATTCTTGGGCCAGATTCAGTTCTGGCTATAAATATTTTGCGGAGATATTGCAAAAGCCATACAGAAGCGTTATCTGTGAAAACTAGCTTTATACAGCAAGACTTAAAATCAGCAGAAATTTATGTTGAAATAACAAATAATTTATGGTTTCACACAGGAAAACAATACACGACCTTTTAACTATGAGATAATGGCGCAAAAATTATTTTATTCGAGAATTGTCAGTTAAATCTGTGGTCCGCTAGACTTGATTTGCAGTTAAATAATTACTTGAAGATTGAGGAAAACTTTATTTTGATATTATGCTTGTAATTTGATTACCGCTGGATGATAAATATCTGTTATAGGGCCTGTAATGTCAAAAGTAAATGATTTCTTTTCACGACCTATTTCTGTTCATGTTTCTTAATTATTGTTGTGTTTCTGTCAGTGTTCTTTTTTCAGCTTCTTTATTCGCTTTTAATTTCCTGCCGTTGTTTGTTTAGTCAATTAATTTCAAAATTGCGTCTGTTATTTTTATAGGACAGCAAGACAGGTCACTCTACTAGTATAATAGTGGCAAATTAACAGGAAAGAACATGCCCTGATACTTGTTTTTATCACATTAACTTTCTTTTTGTTCTCGGAAAACTTTGTAAACCACATTTTAATTTTTGTTGTTTTTTCTCCATTATCTTTTTTTAACCATTTTTTGTTATGGGAGCCTTTTTAGCGTCTTTTTAAGCTGATTTTATGGGCTTGATTGACAACTAATTCGTTTTCTGTTTTAATCAGTCAAATGATTTCTAGAAACCCGGTATCGACAGCACCAATCTCTTCAGCTGCGCCTGGGGCCGCCTCTGATTTGGGAAACAATCAAACTTCTAAAACCAACAGAAAAACAATTTACACAGTATTGGCCATAGTAGGCTCAGTTGTTGTTATCTTTTGGCTGGCAAGCTCAGTTCTTCCTCGGGTTTTGGTTTATCTAACAAAAGCAGCCAATCAGTCTGGTCAGTTTTCTCTGGCTAACTCATACATTTTTGGTTCTCCTTTGGTTGCTCAAGGTAACGGGGAAGAAAAAATCAGAGTCAGTGCTTTTTTGCTTGACGCTAAGGGAAAGGGTGTCGCTGATCAACAGATTTCATTGAGTGTTGTTGCTAAAGCGGGAACAGTCGGGCAACCCCAGGTTAATGTTATTCAGGAGGTTACTGACGAGTTTGGCAAGGTAGTTTTTGAGGTGACCTCGGTAAATGCTGGCCAGTTTGTTGTTAGTGCTGCTGTCGGCGGGTTAGAATTTCCTCAAACAGTAACCTTAACATATCGCTGAGCGGCGCTAAGTTTCAGTCTACTTTTATTTCTGCTAAGTTTATCCTTCTTTTTTATCAAATGGGCGGCAGTAATGATAGCAATCACTAGACAAACAATGATAAAAACAGGCTGGGCAAGCAGACTTAATAGGAAAGAAAGAATTTTAATCAACCAAACCAGAATAAAAAGAAGTAGCCATTTCCACCAGGAAAGGCTGGCAAACTGTAAAATATTACTTTTGGGGGAGGGGTTTTCTCCCAATTGATTTATTTGAGTGCCGACAAACATTCTCCAACTAGTTGATTTTGTTGAGGGCAGGTTAAAGGTAAATTCTCCTTTTTCATTACTATGAACGATTAAGGTTGGACCTTCTCTAGCAATGACCTTGGGTGCGAAAATATCAATTAGTTCTATTAAAGGGGGGTTTTCATCCTCAAATAAATACACATTCAGTTGTGAGTCGGGGCTGGTTTTTCCTCCGGCAGGGACAGTGTCGTTTTGATGAAAAACATTTTCATCTATAGTTAAGCTGGGGGGAAGGACTATCCCAACAATGCTTGTTTCTGTTTGTGGAGGAGGAGAAAAGCAAAGAGGCGGAGAAGCATTTAAGCTGGTATCAATATTAGTAAAACAGAAATCACCAGTAGAAAGGGGCATTAGCGCCTTTGAGAAGCGAAATACTCCTTGATCATCGGCAATCGTTTCTAGATTAATATTTCCTTGAGTGGAGGAGAAGATGACCTGAGCCCAAGGAGATGTTAGTCCCTGAATATTAAATAGATAGCCTTCGATTTTAGCACTGACCTTAACCGACAAAGAGGCAGGAAGATCAATTATATTAGTGGTGTCTTTGCTAGTAACGCTAATTTTTTGCTCTAAAGTTAAGCCATAGCAAGGAGTAGAGAAGAAGAATCCGAACACAAAAAGTGACAAAAGAGTAACTTTTTTCATTTGTTTAAACTTCAAATGCTTCATTTTAAAGGTTATGGTTTTTCTTGCAAAACCTGGTCTTTGCCCGGCTTTTTAAAGTATACAATTAGAAGAGCAATCAAAACGACTACCAAGATAGCGATGGTAATCACTCTCCAGGGAACAATCCAAAAAAAGACGGTTGCCGTCAGCAACTTTCCCTGATCGCCGTAAGATGCTTCTAGGTTGGCCTTGTATTTGCCGAGTCCCCATTTTTGCTGCCAGTTGTTTTCGTAAAGTCTAGAAACGCCAGGGAATATGTTTTTTTCTTCTAGGGCAAGAGTAGTTTTAAGACTTCCCAGCATATCGTAGATTTTTATTACCCCTTGAGGTTTAAGGTGGATGTCTGAAAGGTTAATAATTTCAGTATCAATTTTAATTGGTCCGTATTCTTGAAATTTATTAATGTCCATTTTACTGACTCTGGCATCCTCACTGATATCTCCGGCAACAGTAAAGTAGGTGAGGGTACCAACATTAGGGGCTACCGATGAGGAGGTCTGTTCAAGACTAATATTTTCTATCGGAGAGTAAAAAACCACTGCATAATGGCCACCCGGATGAGCGTCCTCTGGAACAACGGCGACCAGATCCAGGGTCTTTGTTTCTCCTGGGTTGAGAGCAATTTTTTGTGGGGAAACGGTAATCCACAAAGAGGCTGCCCAGCGATTGGAAACATCCTCACCTACAGGAATAGGTGTTCCGTCGCTATCGTTAACAATAAAATCTTGAACCTTGACCTCAAGAGTAATCTGGGAATCTCCTTCATTTCTAACTTTAAGCTGTTCAGCAACAACCTGGCCAGGATTAACACTATTGATTTCCAATCGAGGCGGGATGGCGGTTATTTTTACTACCCCTTGGGCTTTAACCGATCGGAAAGAAAGCAAAACAGTTAACAGTAGAGAAAAAGCTAGGGAAAGTATTAGTTTTCTTTTAGACAATCTTGAGCAGCTGATATTCATTTTTAAAATGTTGCTGTAGCACGATATGTAATAGCGTTTTCGTAATCTCCTGCTTCCTGAGTAGCAGAGATAACTGCTCGGTAACAGACGTAAGCGTTTTGAGAATCGGCAACGGTATTCGAATAGAAAAGGGTGGTTGGGTCTTCGCTACCGTCAGCGGTGGAAGGAAATTGTCTGGCGGAAAACGTTCTTGCTGACTCATCGTATTCAAAAGTAATTGAAGTAGCGTCAACGTTTTCCAGAGAGTATCCGAATCCCTTGGTGGCAGTGTTTGTCCACTCTGCTGAAGATGAATGGCTGCCACCGGCGATATCGCCGATTTCAGTAACTCCAGCTCCAGCAATGGATAACTGGTCATCCTCAATAGCAGTAACAGCATAACCGCCATCAGCATTAGTGGAAACAGTTAAATTTTGGGCAAGATCTTTAAACGCGTCAATCGCCAATGAGCCAAAAGGAACAGTTAAGGCGGTAGTAGAAATATCCAGGGCATTTCCACAGGCAGTAGCTCCAGCGCTTAGAGAGGCGATTGAAAAGGAAATAATTGGGTCAACGGTGGCGGTTACTCTCACCGATTCAATTACGGCTACTTTCATCGTGGTACTGTCGATAACAGTATCAGAAGAATTCAGGTTATCAATTATTACCGAATAGGTGTCGTAAGTTCCTGCCGATCCCGGAGAATGGCTTGACGATGGGGAAGGATTAATAAGCTCGGTCGAGTCCCCGACAGTCAGTGTTAAAGCGGTAGCAGTATTGCCCGTTCCCGAATATCTACATTCAAAACAATGATAGCCAGCGGTACAGCCAGTCCCGCCAGAGGCAGTAGCCGTGCCGGCGACGAAGTCATATCCATCAGTGTCCCCGGGACAGGAAACATCACTGCCTGAGATTGAGTTGAAATCCCACCCATCATCATCAGGATCTCCATCATTATTTGTTGACGCGTCTGCTTTTATTCTTATTTTTATTGCTCCGTTCGGAATCGCCGTGGCGGTGGTGAAGCCAATCACATGTTGGGCAGTTCGGTCAATAACAAACTCATCGTCAGCATCGCAGTCGGCGGAAACAAGCCCGGTTGTTACCGAAAACTCGTCGTCATCAATTACTTCTGCAACGGCATAGGTGTTGCTGGAGGTAGTGTACATAATGGTATCACCAGGGAAAATATTGGCAGTTGAAGTAGATGGGGTACCGCTGGTAGCCATCTTAACTATTGTTGAGCTTGCTGTTAAGGCCTCAGCGTTTTTACCATGGAAAGAAAGCCTTGAAGTTTCTATCGTGTCGCTAGCACTAGTAAGGTTGGCTGATTCAAGCTTTTTTGGATGAACTGCTAGAAGAAGGCAACCAAAAAAAAACAAGAACGCAGATTGAGCGAAAAGGGATAGGTTTCTTGCTTTCACTATATATTTTACCAATAATTCAAAATTATTATGCTATAAGCTAGCATCTTGAAAAGATGTTGTCAAGTAATTATTTACTTGTTTTTGTCGGCAAAATTGTATAACCTGATGTCAGATGGTTCGACTTTATATATATTGCCTTACAACATGAGTATTGCTATCTTCAGTTTTATCTCTGAAAATTTCACTGGTCTTTTTAGGATTCTTCTGATAATTATCGGATCAGTAATTGTCAGACTAGTTCTTAGAACGTTTATAAAAAGATTTAAAAGGAGAATCAAAAAATCATCATCGGAAACGATTTCTCAAGCAAGAAACAGGGTGGAAACAATAACCAGCTTGTTTTCAAATGCGGCTAATATTATTGTTACTTTAGTAGCGCTGTTTTTTATTTTAAGTGAGGTTGGTGTCGACATAGCCCCTCTTCTAGCCGGGGCAGGGATTTTAGGCCTTGGTTTCGGTTTGGCGGTTAAGGACTTGGCTTCGGACATGGTTTCTGGGTTTTTTATTCTTATGGAAAATCAGATTAATGTTGGCGATTACGCTCAGATAGCTGGCTCTGAGGGAAAAGTGGTCAGGATTGGTCTCAGAACATTGGTTTTACGAGACGAAAAAGGAAACAGGCACATCATTCCTAATTCCAGTGTTAAAGTAATTGTTAAGATTAAAAAATAATAAAATGAGCAAAAGGCTGGTTTTACATCTTTCCTACCTTTTTTTATCGGTGGCGATCACTTTTGTCTGGACGAGGAGTCCAGAACTTTCATACTTCAATCTCCAACTGGTAGCTTTCTTGGTAATTATTTTTTTCAGCAAAAGCCTACTTTTTAAAAATATGCAAAGCAAAACTGTTGATATCCTTATTCTTACATTAATTATTCTTTTGTTGGTTTTTTCTACAGGAGCGGCCGGATCCCCTTTATTTTTTCTGCTTTATTTCCTTCTTTTTGGACTGTCGTTTCTTTTTGAACCATCAATAACAGTAATTTTTAGCGTTATTCTACTGATTTTTCTTGCCCCATTTGCAAGAACAATTAATGAGGCCGCTAGTATATTTTCTTTGGTTTTGATAACCCCACTGGCTCTTTTTTTCGGCCAGCAATATCTAAAAAACCTTTCCGCTCAAAAAAGGATAAAGGTGTATCAATCTCGTTGGTTGGATAACGAGAAATCTTTAGAGAATGAAGAGAGCAATATTCTTTTATGGCTGGCGACCGCTTTTCGACCGACGGCCAACGAGGTGCTAGATAGAACCTCGCAGTTGATTTCTGGAATAGGCTCTCTTACCGCTAGCCAGAAAACTCATTTGAAAAGAATACGGAAGCTAATTAGACAGCTTTCCAAAAGCGGAGAAAAGCTGGAGAGAATTATTGATTTGGAAACAGACAATAAAGAATCTTAATGGTTGGTAAGTTACTATTCGCTTTTTTTCTTTCCTTTTTCATATTCCCGGCAAAAGTTAAAGGCCTAACAATGAAGTCTGGTTCATATGAGGTTCAGTGGGGGAATATGAATATTGGAGCTGGAGTTGGGGTTACTTCCCCTAGTTTTAGTTTAGACTCAACCATGGGTCAGATTGCTCCAGGGCAGTATGCTAAGGCCGGGTATCTGGTTAGATCGGGTTTTCAATATATTCATACAATTATCCCATTTACTTTTACAATTTCTGATCTCTCAATTGCTTTTGGTAGTTTGGTTGCCGGCACACCTTCAACGGCCACTAACGATTTGACTGTCTCAGCCGGGGGAGCAAGCGGTTGGCAGGTGTTGGCATTCGAGGATCATCCTCTAAGATCGCGCGCTGGCAATGAAATTGATGATACTTCTTGCGATTCTAGTTGCTCTAGAACCTCGGCCGGCGCTTGGACTCAAGACACCACCTATGGTTTTGGTTTCAATATGACCGGGGACAATATCTCTAGTGATTTTACCGACAGCGACTACTACCGACCTTTCTCTGATTTTGAAACTTACGCAGAAGCGGTGGAAATTATGACCTCGACAGAATCTACCGCGTCGGCGACGGCAACAGTTACTTATAAAGTAAATGTTGACAGCCAAAAGGAAGAGGGAGACTATCAGAACTCAATTACTTTTATTGCTATTCCCGGCTACTAATGAAGATGAGAATGTTTTTAATATCAGTTTTACTATCAATAGTTTTTATTCTTGCTCTTCCTGATGATGCTTTTGCTCAGCAGTACTCTTTGTCAATTTCTCCGCCTCTGGTGGAGATAAAAATCCAGCCGGGCAAATCACTTATTAAAGCTTTTGATATCGAGAATAAGGGAGAAGCTGATCTCTATCTGAGCTCTAGAATTGTCCCCTTTGAGCCAAAAGGAGAACTGGGAAAAATTAACCTTCTCGATAATAGTTTGGCTTTTTCTAAATTTGAGTCTGAGGGACTTAAGTTTGGGCTTATTAATGTTTCTCCTAGTTTGGGAGAAACATTTTTATTAAGATCAGGAGAAAAAAAACAATTAGTGCTAAAGATTACTGCTTTACAAACAGCTACGGAAAAGGACCACTATTTTACTTTTTTGATTGAGCAGACAATAAAAGGGGAGTTTCTCTCTCAGTCGGCTACGAGCGCTCAAGCAAAAATAGGTAGTAATGTGCTACTCAGTGTTTCTAAGCTGGAGAAGAGTGCACCTCAAGGTCAAATTGCTAACTTTGAGGCAAAGCCTCTGCTGGCTGATATTTTCGACAAAGTCGATTTTAGGACCGTTGTTGTCAACGGAGGAGCGGGTTACTTTAAGATTGGTGGAGGAATAGAAGTAAAAAACTGGCAAGGAAAAACTGTTGAAAAACTTAAATTTAGGCCAGACAATGTGTTGACGGCCAGCAGGAGGGAGGCGGTGTGTTGGCAGCAGGAGGAGGAAATTCAAATTGATTGTCAATTCAAGCCAGGTTGGCCGGGAAAATATAAAGCGGTTTTGAGTTTTTATCCAAACGATGATGCCGGTCAGGTTCTAACAAAACAAGTTGTTTTTTGGGTGTTGCCAATAAGGATAATAATTGGTCTTCTGGTAACGAGTCTTTTTGGTTGGTATATTTTGGCAAGAATAAAAGAAAATAACTAAAAGTGGTTTCAGACAAACTAACAAACAGTTTGTTCCGTTACGGCAGGGAGTTATTTATTCTCCTTGGTTTGGGTTTGGCAGCGGCTGGGTTGGTGCTTATTTTTAAACCTCAGCCTTCTTCGGAAGTAGAAATTATAAGTGTCGAAAATGATGAGGCGGTAGTCGAGCAGATTTTGGTAGATATTGAAGGGGCGGTTACTGTTCCTGGAGTTTACAAGCTTAAGCAAGGTGCCAGAATTAACGATCTGCTTGTCTCATGCCAGGGGCTTTCCCAAGAAGCAGACAGAGATTGGGTAGCGAAAAACTTGAATAAGGCGGCTCCTTTGATTGATGGAGCAAAAATATATATCCCAAAAATTGACGAACAAAAAGAGGCGGTGGCTGGGACAAAAACGAGCCCGGGACTGATAAATATTAATCAGGCAGATACAGTTTTGCTCGAGACTTTGCCGGGAATTGGTCCTTCTTATGCTCAAAAGATAATTGATTATCGGGAGAAAAATGGTGGGTTTAAATCAATAGAAGAACTGATGGCTGTTTCCGGAATTGGCAAAAGTCTTTTCTCTCAGATAGAGGCATTGGTTACAATTTACTGATATTTCTTTGTCAAGAATCGTATATTTTGCTTTTTTTGTTTTAGTTTTTCGCCTTTTTCAACACTATTTACTTTTCCAGCCAATGGTTAACGCGGGCAATATGGTGGTCATAAACAGCTGTCTAGATGTTCAGCCGAAAGTTGATAGGGGAAGCCAAACTTTTTACTTGTCAAGCTTGAAAGTAAAAACTGATACCGAGACTTTCTATAACTTTGGAGATTGCCTAAGAGTTGAGGGCGAGGTTAATGCTTACACTTATAATCAGAAGGAGTATCTTTACCTTGAAAATCCGGAAATTATATACCAAGAGAAGAAACCCGTGTCAGAACTATTTTTTAGGATAAAAACAACGGCTAAGGTTCTTCAAAAAAAGGCGGGATTGGTATTTTCTTCCTGGCTTCCAGAGCCGGAGGCTGGCTTAGTTTCAGGAATTGTTTTAGGAGCAAAGTCGAAACTGTCAAATGATTTTTATGAAAAACTAAAAACTACCGGCACCCTCCATATTGTTGTCGCTAGTGGTTACAACTTGACAGTAATTAGTCAACAGCCGGTTGACAAGTTGGCCTGGATTTTAGGGAGAAGGCTAGCCTTGGGAGTTGGCGGACTGATAGTTTGGGGATATGTACTTATTTCCGGGGGAGAACCACCGGTGGTAAGGGCGGCAATTATTATTTCTTTAGTTTACCTGGCCCAGTTTTTAGGCAGAAAATTTGCAATCTGGCGGGCACTGGCTGTTTCTGTTTGGTTGATGTTGGTAATCAGTCCTGGGCTGCTTACCAGTATTAGTTTTCAGCTGAGTATCGGGGCAATGCTGGGGCTGGTTATGTTTAAAGATAATTTGCAAGGATTGAGAAAAATACCATTGGTTGGCAAAGAGCTAGCGGAATCGCTAAGTGCTCAGTTGATGGTTTTGCCAATAATTGGCTTTCATTTTGGTCAGGTTTCCTGGGCAGCACCGTTGGTTAATATGTTTGTTCTTCCATTTATTCCTACGATAATGACTTTTGGCTTGCTGGCTCTTTCCGGTTTGATTTGGCTTCCGCTTGCTGTGCCGTTTTTATACCTAATTTATCCGCTTTGCTGGTTTTTTGTTTGGTTTATTAGTCAAGCAGGAAAACTTCCCTGGCTTAATTTTTCTTTTTCTTTTCCTTGGTGGTTGGTTTTAATTTACTATCTGGGACTGTTTTATTTTTGCTATAAAAGTAAACTGAGGAGTAAAGCGAATGAAGAAACAAACTAGATTTATTTTGCTGCTATTTTGTGGCCTGATACTGCTTTTTTGGCTACAAAAACCGGATGATAAACTTCATCTTATCTTTTGTGATGTTGGCCAGGGGGATGCGATTTTAATTACTCACAAAAATGATCAGATCTTGATAGATGGTGGGCCGGATGAGTCTGTTTTGGCTTGTTTATCTCGTCATCTTCCTTTCTGGGACAGAAAAATTGAACTGGTTTTACTAACTCATCCTGACTCAGATCACTTTTTCGGCCTTGCCGGAGTAGTGGAAAGATATACGGTGGGCAAGTTTATTGCCAACCCATTTATTACCAGCGGAAATCCGGATTTGGAGAAGCTGGCAAGATTAATCAAGGAAAAAGAAATTAACTTATATTCTCCGTCTCAAGGAGACAAAATTAGATTAGGAGAAATTAAACTAAATGTTTTGTGGCCGGAAAAAACAAAGTTAGAAGAAATTGAAAAACTATCGTCTCAGGCAACAGGTAAAACAGGCGGTTTTTGGGTTTTTGACAGTAGTTTGGTTGAGCCTAACCAATACTCAATTGCTGTAAATCTTAATTACGGCAATTTTGATGCTTTGCTGACAGGGGACCTGCCAGCCGAGGAAAGTCAACTTCTTTCCTGGCATAAAAAATTATTTCCCGTAGATGTTTTAAAAGCTTCTCACCATGGTTCGGGCAAAGACAATCCGGAAGAGCTTTATAGAGAAACAAAACCTGAAATGGTGGTTTTTTCGGTGGGAAAAAACAGTTTTGGTCATCCGAATGCAGAACTGATAGACAAACTGAAAAAAACAGGAGTAGAGACAAGAAGGACTGATTTAGGGAGAGATGTTGAGACTGTTTCTGATGGGAAGACCTGGTTAGAGTATAATTAATTTACCGTGTCCATTGACCTAAAAATTGGTTTAATCATTGCTAGGCAAAACCAGGGACTTAGCGAGGCAAACAACTTTCTTTCTAAATTTTCCGGCGATCTTTTACTATTTCCTGAAGGGTTTATTTCTTCCAAAAATCTAAAAAAATTATGTCAACTGGCAAAAAAGTATAAAAAATGGATAGTTAGCGGCATGGACGATAGAAGAGACAAAGAAATTTTTGAGACGGCAGTGGTTATTAATCCAAAAGGTAAACTGGTTGGAGAACACAAAAAAACTTCAATTACCAAATCGGAAATCGAAGATGGATATAGTAGGGGAGGCTCAATAGAGATTATTAATACTGATTTTGGAAAAATTGGTGTTGCCATCTGCTATGAAATTCATTTTCCTGAAGTAGCCAGAATTTTAGCCTTAAAAGGGGCAAGGATAATTTTCAATCCAATTGGAACAGGAATGTGGCACGAAAAACAATATAAAATTTGGACAAGAACTGCGGCCGCAAGAGCAGCTGAAAACGGAGTGTTTGTGGTTGGCTGTAGTCACTTTAATGATGCCATTCCAATCGGCTTTGCCTGTGATCCGGAGGGAAATTTTCTGGTTAGGGAAAGATCAGTTAATAAACTGATTCCAGTAACGGTGGATTTTTCTAAATATAAGAAATTCAGTTTTGATCAAAGAAGACCAGAACTGTATGAACAACTAGTCAAAAAGTAAGGATAGGTTTATTTATTCCTCTTTGGGTTCAAAAATCAGCGACATTGATCCTACTAATTGCCTGGCCCTCTCTTCTGGTTCTGCTGATCCATTAAAAGATATTTCTATATGCTCTCTTACTCTTTGGTCGGCAGCAGTGGCATTGCTTTCTTGCATTGTCTGGATAGCGATTATCGCTATTCTCCTTGCCGCTTCAGGATCTCTTTTCCAATCTTCAAGCGCGCCAACCAGTTCATTGTAGGCTGTTTGAGCTACCTCAGAGTCAACACTTAAAAAAATTTCAATTGGATCTGTTTCTCTCTCGGTCATTGTTTATATATTTAATATATTTAGTTGATTTTTTTGTGCGCCCGGAGGGATTCGAACCCCCGACCCTCTGCTTAAAAGGCAGGTGCTCTGCCAACTGAGCTACAGGCGCTTAACTTGGCACGGGTATTTTACCAGTCTTGGGTTTGAGGCGCAACTAATTCGAGATACAAGCCCATAGTGACTTTTATAAGGAGTGTTGATATAATTGGGTGTAAAAATGAGAGTAGAGACAGAGAATAGACAGAAGCACATAAATTTTTTTGAGGATTTGTGTGATCCGACACTTCGGCAGGCAGTTGCCGATATTCAAAAATCAGTTCCCAAAAGAATAAGCACCCGAGAATCTCTTCGGTTAAGGGAGCAGATGATTGGTCCAGATAGCCAAGAAGCCCAAGAGGCGAAAGATAAACTAGTATCGTGGTGTGTGCCTACTTTAGCAAAGGCTTTGGATCCTTTTTGGAACGGTCGCTTTGGCTTAAGTGACGGCGATTTATTTTTACACGGTTTTGGTCATGCTTGTCAGTTAGTTGATAATTGGTTAGGAGCTAATCAACTAAGCCAAGCAGTTGGGAAAGATAGACTTCAGGGAGGATTGACAACTTATGTTTGTCGAAGAAATGGCCTTCCAGGAGCCAAAAATATCGATTTTATTAGGTTTTTTTGGGATTGTACCCGCAGTTTCTCTCAAAAAGAAGGAGGGATTCCTTCTGCTGAAATTATCGAAAGGGAAATGCGGATTTTAAATGAAGAAGAAAATTTGGGTTTTAGTTTTTATCCTCATGGTTGGGAAAGAAGAATTTTTAAAATTCATGATCATATTTTTCAGGGGTCAGGACTTGCTGATTTGGCTGGGGATGATTTTATCGGTAGTTTTGAGAGTGAGGTTTTGCAGGGATGTGTTCACGAAAATCTTTTGGCTCGGGTAGACTCTTTAAGTCCAGAAATTAGAAAGGCGTTAACCTTATGGGCAGAGGATGGTTTTGAAGGAGTTTATAAAGTGATGGGGGGTAAAAATAGTTATCGCCAGGCAAGGAAGTTGATAGATAAGGGATTAAGAATCCTGCGTCATCCTCAAAATAGTCAAAAATATAGATAAAAAAACGATTTATTTGCCAGATTTTTGGATTTATGATATAAACTCTCAAATGAAAATTAAATCTCTTTTACTCCTTTTGGTCTAAGCTTGGGAGGCAGGAGAGATGAGCACGGCCTCCCTAAGGGGAGGTTTTTTAATATCCTTTTTTGTTAAACTAACAAGATGAGCAAAATTTATGATTTTTCCAAAGTAGAAGAAAAATGGCAAAAATCCTGGCAAGGAAATAATCCTTCCAGGGCGGATGATTTTTCTAAAAAAGAAAAAAAGTATGTTCTGGTTGAGTTTCCCTATCCTTCCGGATCGGGAATTCATATCGGCCACGCTTTTACGATGACCGGAGCTGATGTTTATGCCCGCAAAAAGAGAATGGACGGGTTTAACGTTTTGTTTCCTATGGGTTGGGACGCTTTTGGTCTGCCGACAGAAAACTATGCGATAAAAACCGGCATGAGTCCTAAGCTGGCCACTAAACAAAATACCGACAATTTTAGAACTCAGATGAAAAAAATGGCTTTTTCCTTTGACTGGGAAAGAGAAGTAAATACTACCGATCCTGACTATTACAAATGGACCCAGTGGATTTTTATCCAGCTTTTTAAAAAGGGATTGGCTTTCAAGGAAGAAAAACCAATCAACTGGTGTCCTTCATGCAAGACCGGTCTTGCTAACGAAGAAGTAGTTGATGGCAGGTGTGAGCGCTGTGGAGCCGGGGCAAGCAAAAAAAATTTAAGCCAGTGGGTGGTAAAGATTACCGATTATGCAGACAGGTTAATAGAAGGCCTGGATAAAACCGCCTTTGTTGAGAAAGTAAAAGCGGCCCAAGTCAACTGGATTGGTAAATCAAGCGGAGTGACAATTGACTATCCGGTGGTGGAAAGCGACTTGGTTGTTTCCTGCTACAGCACCAGGCCGGATACTAATTTTGGAGCCACTTTTGTCGTTATTGCCCCAGAGCACGAGCTGGTGGACAAGCTAACCACCAAGGATAACAAAGAATCGGTAAGAAAGTATCAACAGCAAGCTAAAAAGAAATCAGAGCTGGAAAGAACAGAGCTAGAAAAAGATAAAACCGGAGTGTTTACTGGCAGTTTTTGCCTAAACAGACTAACCGGAAAAAAACTACCGATTTACGTTTCTGATTTTGTAGTTTTGACTGCCGGAACGGGGATTGTTGTCGGTGTTCCTGCTCATGATGAGCGTGATTTTCAGTTTGCTAAAAAATATGACTTGGAAATAATCCCGGTGATAAAACCCAAAAACGGTAAAGACTGGGATTATGAAAAAGGCTCTTTTACTGATATTGATGATGCGGTTGTTTACAACTCCGATTTTTTAAACGAACTTCCTGTTTTAGAGGCAAAAGAAAAAATAATTGACTATTTAGTTGATAAAGGCTGGGGCAAAAGAGCGACAAATTACCATTTGCGTGATTGGATTTTTTCCCGTCAGCACTATTGGGGAGAACCGATTCCAATGGTTAATTGTCCTAAGTGTGGTTGGCAACCGGTGGCGGAAAAAGATCTGCCGGTAGTTCTGCCTGAGGTAGAAAAATACCAGCCGACTGATACCGGGGAAAGCCCGCTGGCAAACATTGCCGACTGGGTAGAAACTGTTTGCCCTAACTGTGGAGGAAGAGCAAGGAGAGAAACCGATACCATGCCCAACTGGGCCGGCTCTGATTGGTACTTTTTGCGCTACATTGATCCTAAAAACAACAAGGCCTTGGCTGATAAAGAAAAATTAGCCTACTGGATGCCGGTGGATATCTATGTTGGTGGCGATGAGCACAACACCCTGCATCTTTTGTATTCCCGGTTTGTCTATCAGTTTTTACATGATTTGGGAGTAGTGCCAAAACAAATTCCCGAGCCTTACTACTGGCGGCTTTCCCACGGAGTAATTTTAGGGCCTGACGGACAAAGAATGAGCAAGAGCCGGGGCAACGTGGTTAATCCCGACCAGGTATGTAAAAAATTTGGCATTGATGCTACCCGAACCTACATGATGTTTATGGGACCTTTTGAAGCGACCATCGTCTGGAATGAAAACGCCTTAAAAGGAGTAGTTAGGTTTTTGGAGAAGTTCCATCGATTTGTTTCCCAGGCAAAAAGGGGAGAGACGGATAAAAAATCAAAAGCAGTGATAAATAAAATGATTGAAAAAGTGGGCAGTGATTTGGATAAACTGCAGTTTAATACCGCGGTGGCGGCGATGATGGAGGGATTAAATACCCTAATTGAGAAAAACCAGACTGTTTCAGTTAAGGACTTAAAAACATTAGTTTCTTTACTGGCTCCTTTTGCTCCATATCTTTCCGAGCAACTTTGGGAAAGCTTAAAAGGGGAGGGAAGTGTTCATCAAGCTTTGTGGCCGAAACCGGATAAAAGTGCATTTGCAGACGAGGAAGTAGAAATAGTTGTTCAGGTAAACGGAAAATTAAGGGGATCTATCAAATTGTCATCCTCAGAATCAAAAGATCAAGAAAAAATAGAAACACTGGCAAAAAACGACTCAAAAATTGGCCAACATCTTGAAGGTAAAAAAATTGTAAAAACAATTTTTGTTCCGGCAAGACTTGTCAACTTTGTCGTATCTTGAGGAAAAAGACGATTTGTGATATTATATCTCAAATGGTAGAAAGACCGACTGATCGCGTAGATTTCTCTGAAATTGGCTCTCCAGAAGAAAGGCTTTCTTTTTTGGTAAGTAGTATTCAAGAAGCAGAAACATTAAGAGTGGCTGGATATAGGGGAGGGGAGTATGATGATTCTTACTATTATCAAGCAGGACAAAGAGCTGGAAACGCGGCAGCACGTTTTGAGTTACTAAATGTTCCCGAGAGCCAATGGGAAGAAATGGATTCTAAGGAGCTTTCTGGACTGGCTCACATTTGCTTACTAATCAGTTCAATTGGTCTTTCAAGAGTTACTCACACTATGAATGATAGATCAGTGAAAGAAGTGGGCTTGGAAAGCTATGCGAAATTTTTATCTAGAGCAGAAGAAATAGCAACTGTTCTTGCTGATAGAGGTTTTTTAGAAACGATAGATGGAAATAAGTTTTTGTGGCCGGTAGAAGTGGAAAGAAACTGGGCTCGTTTTTATCAATCAGTTGCTGATCTTAGAGAACCAGACACATGTTTGCGGTTGGCGAAAGATAAGTATGATGCCGCTTCCCGAAAAGCAGTAGAGCTTATTGCTTCTCCTAATAGGGCGGTATCGTTTTCTGCCAAAATGGCGCATGGAACAACGATTGTTGAAAGTGCAATGGTTGGTTTAAAGCTTGACCAGCATTCGCCTGACACCTTTTCTTTAAGAGAAAAATTTACAACGGCTTTGGTGTTTATGGATTCTTCTTGGACAGATGGCTGTAAGGAATGGGATCGATTTGATGCTGGTTTAAACAGAATGACTGGTGTCCTAGAAGATCGTGACGGCTTAGAAGATCTTAGAGGAACGGTGATTAGAAGAAGAATAGACTTTTTGGAAGAAATAATTGAATATTGGGAAGGGGAAGGTCCTGACTTGGTAGCAAAAAGTAGACTTGCCGATATGAGGGAAAAACATCCTTCATTTTTCAACTAAGGACGTCAAAATTTCTTTTGCCACATTGACACTTGTTTTTTTCTCAAAAATTTTAAACTGCGGGGTTCTATTTAATTCTAAAAGAAGCCACTTTCCTTGATGATTTAAAAAATCAATTCCGGCAAAATCAGTTTTTAAAATTTTTACTGCTTTTAGAGAAATTTTTTCAATTTCTTTTAAATCTTTTTGCTTAAGTTTTTCCGGAAGTTTTGTTTCCGCTTTTGGTAAAAATCTTGATTTTGTTTTTCTAGGGATAGCTCCCAAAAACTTTCCTTTTAAAACTAATGCCCTTACCCAGAAAGGGGAGGTGATAAGAGGCTGAAAAACCAGTTTTTGCCAGTTTTGCCGGCAGATAATTTTTTTTGCTTGATTTTTATCATCAACGGCAAAAACCTGCTTTCCATGACTGCCGAAAGCTCCTTTGACAATTAAAGGAAATTCGGCACTTTTTAAAAAGTTTTCCCAGTCCTTTTTTTGGTAAAAAACGAAACTGGGAACGATGGGAAGAACATCTTTAAAAATCTCACTTTGTAAAATTTTTCCTGTCAGAGGATATTTCAAAAACGACTCTTTGTTTAAGCAGGTTTGATTATCAGAAAGGTTTTTTAGAAGAGCGGTTTTTTGGTTAACCAAGGAACCACTAGGGCCGCTGGCGGCGCGGGGAATAATATATTTAAACTGAGAAAGAGAGTATTTGCCATTATCTAGAACCACATTATTATCTTTAATAGCGATTTTTTTATACGAAAGGATTAGTGGATCTAATCCCAAGTTTTTCGCCTCAGTTTTTAGCCTTGTTGGTTCGTATTCTTTGGGAAATCTAGTAAGGATAAGAAAATTCATTAGACTTTTTTGACAGTCAGTTTTTCTCCTTTGACAATTTTGGTCGCCCTGGTCCTTTTCAAAATTTCCTTTTCAAATTTTTCCGGCCAGTCTGGGGCAGTAACTACTACCATATCTTGCGGAGATAGCTCTGCTTCTCTTCTGGCCATTTGAATGTTTCTCATCAGTTCGTTAGCTTCTCCTTCTTCGCTAAGCTCTTTGGTAATTATGGTATCGAGTTTTGTTTCTTTGCCCTCGATGAGATTTTTAACATTAATTTCTTTTTTGACAAAGTCTACTAGGTGAGTTTGGACTATTTGTCTCGCATAACCACTAGTCAAACTATTTAATGGCTGTCTTACCTTCCTGGCCTTTTCATCTTTGGCTTCTTTTCTTTGGCTGTGCGCTTCGGAAATTACCTCCCGGGCAAGCTCCATTGCTTTTTCCAGCCCTTTGTCAATTAAGTTTTTATTCTTTTCTGGCCAATCTTGCAGGTGGATTGATTTTTCAACAGAAAGGTTGGTGCCCTCCAAACTTTGCCAGATGGTTTCTGTTAAAAATGGAATAAAAGGAGCCAAGATCAGACTGAGTTGCTCAAGCGTGTGATATAAGACTGCCAGGCCAAAGCCTCTTTCTTCTTTGTTTTCGTTGACAGGGGAGAGTCTTTCCCGAGAACCGCGGATATAGACTAAAGAAAGATCTTCCAAGAATCTTTCAATTTCACCAATTGCTTTGTGGTGTTGGTACTTGTCTAGATTTTTTTCGACAGCCTCTTTAGTTGACTCTAGACGGGATAAAATCCAGCGATCAAGAGGGAACTGGCTGTCTTTAAAATTGTTTTCTCCTGATTGCCAATTGTTTAGATTGGCATAGGTGGTGAAAAATCGGTAGCTGTTCCAGTAAAGAAAAATGTATTGTCTTCTAACCTCATCAGCCAACTTGTAGCCTAGATTTAGATTATTTTCTGGGTCTTGTCTGGTGTAAAGCCAGCGCATCGTATCTACTCCCATTTTGGAAGCGGCATCCTCAAACCAGATGGCGTTGCCTTTACTTTTGTGCATTTCTTCACCTTTTTCGTCTTTGACTAGGGCGTGCCCAAGCAACGTTTTAAATGGGTTTTTATCCTCAAGGCCGGTAGCCATAGCAATCAGTGAATAAAACCAGTTTCGAAACTGGCCTGGAAAGCACTCGGTAACAAAATCAGCCGGGAACCAGTCTTTCCAATATTCTTGATTATCAAGATAGCTAACTTTGCCGGTCTTAGGCTCAATCAGAGTAGAAAAAGAAACAATACCCGCGTCTAGCCAAGGGTTGCCAACATCGGCAGTTCTAGACATCTCTTTGCCGCATTTAGGACACTTTATTTTTACCTGATCAATTTCTGGCCGATGAGGGGTATGTCCCTCAAACTTTTCCCAGCCCGAGGAAGCTTTTTCTTTCAGTTCCTTTTTGGAGCCGATAACTTCGAAATGCCCACAAGAACATTCCCAAATAGGCAGTGCCAGCCCCCAGTATCTTTTTTTGGAAATCAGCCAGTCGTGCATATTGTCTAGCCAGTCAAGCTCGCGCTTTAGTCCAAACCCGGGAATCCAGGTTATTTTTTTAGTGACCTCTTTCATTCGTTCTCGCAAAGTCTTACCGTCTGATTTTCTCGGGTTGTCCATGCCAATATACCACTCGTCTACAATTCGCCAGATAAGCTCGGTGCTACAGCGCCAGCAGACCGGATAGGCGTGAGTAAAGGGTTCAGTTTTAAACAAAAACCGACCAGAATCTTTTTCTTTTAAGTAGTCAATTACAAGTTCCGGATGGTCTTTAGCGCTTTTGCCTGTCAGGGTTCCGTAGCCTTCAATATAGTTACCAGCTTCATCAACAACAGGAAAAATAATTTCTTTCCAGCCAAGTTCGTTTTTGACCAAGAGATGGTCTTCAGTGCCTGCTCCGGGAACAATATGAACCAGTCCAGTCCCTTCTTCCTGGTTAACCAGGTCTTTGGCCAAAACCAATTGGTGGAAATGATCGCTCTTACTGATTTTTTTAATTACCGGCAGATCATCAAAAGCGGCCTTGTAGTGGGTGATGCTTTCTTTTTCGATAAGCTCTTTGCCGGTAACAACCTTAATCGGTTTTAAGTTCTCAGCAAAAATTTTATTAATCAAGCTTTCGGCCAGCCAGAGTTTTTCTCCATCTTTTTCTACCAGGGCGTATTTAATATCCGGATGAGCGGCTACCAAAGTGTCGGCAGGAATGGTCCAGGGAGTAGTAGTCCAAACCAAAAGGTATTCGTTTTTTTCTTCCTTGCCATTTTTGACCACCGGAAATTTCATAAACACCGACTGGTGAGTCAGTTGTTTATATCCCTCGGTGAGAATCTCATGCTGGGTCATCGAGGTACCACAGCGAGGACACCAGGGAACTGAGTCATGTCCTTTATAAATATTGCCTTCTTCAAAACATTTTTTTAGAAAATACCAGATGGTGTAGTTGTTTTCATCGCTCATGGTGTAGTAGGAGTTTTGCCAGTCCATAAAATAGCCCAATCTCTTGGATTGATCCGTTTGAATTTGGGAATATTTTTCTACTCGGGCTTTACAGTCAGCGACGAACTTATCAATACCATATTCCTCAATATCTTTTTTGCTTTTAAAACCTTTTTCTTTTTCAACTTCAACCTCAACCCAAAGTCCTTGACAGTCAAAACCATTTTGGAACCGTTGCTGATAACCTTGCATGTTCTTATAGCGCTGATAGAGGTCTTTTATCGTTCTTCCCCAGGCATGGTGGACCCCCATGGGATTATTGGCGGTAATCGGTCCATCAAGAAAAGAGAACCTTTTTTCCGATTTGGAGTTTTTGGTTAGGTATTTATCTACTAAACCACTTTCATACCACCAATCTAAAAGTTTTTCTTCGTTTTCGACGAAGTTGAACTGGGCAGGCACCTCTTTGAATTTCTTTGTTGTCATTGTTTTGATATTACTATTTTTAGTTCGGAAAATGAAATTTGCTCAAGAATAAAAAAATCCTTCTTGCGAAGGATCATTAGCCGCACTTCCGAACTTAATCGGCTGCGGCTAGACAATAATTATTCTTTTCCAAGCTCTTAAAAACATTGGAATTATTATACATGACTAGAAAAATAAAGAAAATAGGCTATAATCCACTAATGCCCCAAAAACTATGAGTCTAGAACACGGACAAAATGGTGGGAATATAGATGTTGAGCGTCTTATTAAGGAATCAGATATCCTTTTTACCGACGAACCCAATGATTTAGAAGAGGCTGTATCAACTGGTGTCGCCCGTTGTTGGCGATGTCCTTCTTCTCAGGAGATGTCGCATGCTTCAGGAATAGTTGAAGCAATTAGTATTGCCGCAGAGAAAGAAAATTTAACTTTATATGAGTTTGGCGAGGAATACGGGCTTTTTCCTTCAAGAATACCTTTGTCTTCGAAGGAAGAGAGGGAATTAACTCGTTGGTATTGTGAACTTAGAGATTGTGATGGGAAATTGGAAGATGACGCTGACGTTGTCAGAGCAGAAGAATATATACGGTTTAAAAACATGTTACGGGAAGCAGAGACACTTCTGATTGAGGCCAACCAAAGACTAGTGTTGGCTTTAGCAATAAGATCAAGAGACAGAGGGGTGCCTATTTATGATCTTTTCCAAGAGGGAAACATAGGACTTTTAAAAGCTGCTAGAAGATTTGATTATAAAAGAGGTTTTAAATTCTCTACCTGTGCTACCTGGTGGATAAGAAGCAAAATATCCAGGATGGTAAGAGATTCAAACATAATTCGTGCTCCAAGTTATGTATATGATTTAGCGTCAGTCGCAGCAAAAGGAGGCAGTCTGACTGATCAAGAGCGCAGAATATTAAGACTTTTTAGACAAGCTAAAGAGACAGTTAGTTCTGATAATTTTTTAGATTTGGATGATGATATCGAAGGAAATCGTCTTGACTATTATTTTTTTACAGCTAGTGACAATGTTGAATCAGAAGTCTTGCATAAAGAGTTTGGAGAGAAAATTGGAGAGGTGTTTGAAAGTCTGACTTCTCGTCAAGAGACGATTCTTAGGATGAGGTTTGGCATTTATAATGACGGGCCCCGAGTGCCGATGACTTTAGAAGAAGTTGGAAGAAAAATGGGCATAACTAGAGAAAGGGTGAGACAACTAGAAAAGGAAGCACTTGAAAGAATGAGAGTGAACAAAAAAAGGAGAAAATCTTTAATAGGATTTTATTAGGTAATTGCATTTCTTTTTTCTTTCTGCATATAATGATTCAGTTACCGTTTTTATATGGATACAAACCTACTTCCTCCGGTTTCTTCGGTGCCACAAAATAAGGCAGGCTTTAAAGTTCCCAAAAAGGTAATCTTGCTTTTGGTTTTATTCTTGCTGGTAGGCTCTACCGCCTCAGCGATTTTTTTAGTGGGCAAAAGTCAGGAAACTAGAAGAGAAGCGGCTGACACTGTTTCTGGAGCAGGATTTACTAATATCAAAGGCCCTGGTGTTGGTTGGTGGCCATGGCCGGAAGATGCCACTAATCCTGTCCCTAATCCCACGGGCGGAAAGTGTGTGATTGATAAAAATAATATCGAAAACTCTTACTGCCAAGCCAGTTATGAAGGAGAAACTCCAATTGCCTATTCGGTTGTCAAGTCTTTTTGTTACGGCAAGCATGACAACTGCAATCAAAACAAAACTTTTAACGGTACAGCAGGGACAAGTTTGAGACTGGGTCCGCTTTACTGCAATATGACTATTCAGCTAGACACTTTTTCCGGAGCTTGTGAAACTTTTGAGGGCGACGAAAGGAAATGTGACAATGTTAATCCGCCCATTGATTACATTGTTTACTATACCGGTCCTTGCCAGTTGAGTTGTTTTTCCGACTGTTCTATTACTGCTGGGGTTGATCCTTGCCCGAAAATTCTTGATGGTGGCACCGAGGTTCAGTTGGAATGTAATCCGTCCTCGGGGGTTTGTGTGAATCCAGCCTGCCCGGGAAAAGATAACTGTAGCTGCCCTCCGAGCCCAACTCCAACAGCGACTGGGACTCCAACGGTGACTCCGGTACCGACAAACACTTCAACTCCGACGCCAACAGCGACGGGAACATTAACCCCTTCACCGACGCCGGTTTCCGAACCTGAGTGTGATTATTGTCAAGTTTATGACAAAAATTGGGAGCAGATTACCGACCTGTCAACTTTAAGTTTGGGTCAAACCGTTCATTTTGCTACTACCGGGTCGACAGGTTCTCCTTTGGGTATTACCAAAGCAAGATTTAGAATCAGAAACGGAGCTGAGTCGGTTTGGTGCTCTGGGAATGGTAATCAGGTGGTTGATAACTGGTGCGAGACCACCAACTGGCGAGAAGATGTAGGCTATTTTGTAACCTACACAATTTCTGCGTCTGGAACATACACGGTTGGATCAATGGTTTACAATCAGGCCGATTTTAGCTGGTATTAAAATGGAAAGAAAAAGAAGCAAATACCTGGTTTTAGTAATGGTAGCAACAGTTGCTCTAGCGGTGTTAGGGATTGTTCTGGCTTTTAAGATATACGAACTTAGGACTGAGCCGGTTGCTCCGACTGCGCCCCAGGAAGCGTCGGCTAAAGATCCAGTAGAGGCGTGCACGCTGACTTTTACTATCGCTGAGCCGTCAGCAACTCCGACCCCAACGGGGACGCTAACACCAACCTTGACACCAACTTTGACTCCTACAAACACTCCGACCCCAACGGGAACACCGGTGCCGACAAACACTCCAATACCGACAAATACGCCTACTCCTAAGCCAACTAACACTCCAACCCCAACACCAACATATGTTCCTGGTCAGTCAACCCCAACTCCAGAGCCAACTGTCCCGGTTGAGCTTCCTAAGGCAGGAATAACCTTTCCTGGAGGGGGAGCGGTTGTTGGCGGCCTCATCTTTGTTCTTTCTGCTTTTTTGATTCTTCTTTAAGCCTGAGACTGTGGATGGTAAAATTAGGCTACGGTGAAAATACAAAAATTCTGGATAGTTTTGGTTATATTGCTTTCCCTTTCTGCTAAAAAAACATCAGCTGTATCAGAAATTTCTTCTCAAAATAATAAGTTTGGCATTCATCTGGCAACTAGCTCAAAAAAAGAGCTTCTAGATGCTGCCTCTTTAGTTAATCAATACGGAGATTGGGGTTATATAACTGTTGTTATTCAGGAAAATGATCGGAATTACCAAAAGTGGCAGGATGCTTTTGATCAGATGCGCCAGCTTCATCTTATTCCTATTGTTAGAATTGCCAGTTCTCCAGATGGTGACTGCTGGCGCAGTCCAGATCCTGCGCAGACAGATTCCTGGGTTGATTTTTTAGATTCTCTTCACTGGGTAGTCAAGAATCGCTACATAGTTTTGTTTAACGAACCCAATCACGGCAGTGAGTGGGGCAAAAAAGTGGATCCGGAAAGCTATGCGCAAGTAGTCGTTTCTTTTTCTAAAGCATTAAAAGAAAGATCGGCTGATTTTTTTGTAATGATGGCGGGGTTTGATGCGGCCGCGCCAAACAGTCCTCCTTTATATGAGGACGAAGCGGTATTTTTAGGCAAGATGGACAAATCAATAGAAGGAGGGCTTAGTAAACTATTTGAGAATCTTGATGGTTGGGCTTCTCATTCATATCCTAATCATGGTTTTGTTGGTTCTCCTCTAGCAACAGGAAGGAATTCTATTAAAACATATCTTTGGGAGCTTGATCTTTTGCGAAGCTTTGGTGTAGAAAAAGACCTGCCTGTATTTATCACTGAAACAGGTTGGCCCCACTTTGAGGGGATAAATTCGCAAAAAGGATTGTTTTCTGCAGATAAGGTAGCCCAGAATTTTTCTGTCTATTTTGATCAGGTCATTTCTGATTCCAGAGTAGTAGCGGTTACTCCGTTTATTTTAGATTATCAGTCGGAGCCCTTTGATCATTTTTCCTGGAAAAAACCGGGAACCGAAACCGAGTTTTACCCTCAGTACGAGCAGGTAAAAGGAGTTAAAAAGGTGGTCGGAAACCCTGTTCAAGAACAAAACTTTTCTATCGAGAACTCTCTTCCTGATAAGCTGATAAAAGATTCAACTTATACGATTCCGATAGTAATCGAAAATCAGGGTCAGGCGATTTGGGATAAAGAAGATGGTTATCAATTAGGGTTGTTGGGAGACACACAGGATTTGGAATACTTTTTTTCTGATTTTTCTAATTTAAGCCCTTTCGGTCAATCTGTTTTACAGCTTCATTTGAAACTAACAGGAGACGAGGGCGAAAAAGAAGTTAAAATTGCTATTTTTAAAAACGGCCAAGAGGTTTTTAGTGGCTTTCCCTGGAATTTTAAAGTTATGCCTGCTGTAGATTTATCCTTGAAGGTTGATTTGTTTCCTAAGCTGAAAACAAGCAGTGATGATTTTACTCTTTTGATTTTTAACGACCGGCAGGAGGTGGTCTTTGAAAAGACAAATTTAGAAGTCTCTACTGGTCGGGGACTGGTGACAGATATTCACAATGTGATAATAGGAAAGAATTATCGGGTAGTAGTTTTAAAGCCTGGATATCTGCCTCGTCAACAAATAATTGTTTTAGAAAGAGAGGGAAACGAAGCGGTTTTGGAAACGATGTTCCCAGTTGATTTTAACCAGGATGGTCGGTTTTCTTTTTCTGACATATATACACTGATAAAAAATCCGTCTTTAATAAGGATCTTGTGGCTAAAGTAGCTGTTGTTGGTAAAAAAGATTGGTGATACCATAAGAACAACATGAAGATTAAAAAAGGAGTTATCGCTGCTGCTGGAAGAGGAACAAGATTTTTACCGGTAGTCAAAGGCTATCCGAAAGAACTGGTGCCAATTCTGGACAAGCCCAATATTCAATATCTGGTTGAGGAGATGGTGGGGGCCGGGATTGATGAAATTGCCATTATCCACCGTCACGGAGATAATAAAATCAAAAAATACTTTACCCCTGACCCTGAATTAGAAAAATTTTTAAAAGACTCAGGAAAAGAAGAGTATCTTTCAAGTTTGAAAAATCTTTGGAAAAAAGTAAAAGTTTGGAAATTCATCCCTCAAGGAAGAAGTCTTCCATACGGTAACGCCTCACCGGCCTTAGCAGCCAAAGGCTTTTTAGGTAAAGACCCGTTTGTTTTTATGTTTGGCGATGACATGCTTATTGAGGACAATCCGGGCGATTTTTTGAAACACATCTTGGGAGTATTTGAGAAATATAATTCTGATCTGGTTTTAGGAGTTCAGGAAGTACCCTGGAAAGATGTAGATAGGTATGGTTGTATAAAGCCTATGCGAGACAAAGCTATCCCAAATAGGATTTCGGGAATAATTGAGAAACCTCCTGTGGGTAAGTCTCCTTCCAATCTTGGCCAGTTTGGTAGGTTTGTATTTTCCTCGAAGCTTTTTGATGTTTTGGCTAAGCAAAAGCTAGGCAAGGGTAACGAGCTATGGCTTACTGAAGCGGAGGATACGCTTGCCAAACAAGCAGTGGCAATTGCCGAGCCAATCGAAAAAGGAGAATGGGTAACCACCGGGGATCCTTTGCGCTGGCTTAAGATAAATATAAAAATGGGGTTAAGAAACGAAGAGATGAAAAAAGACCTCAAACATTTTTTAAAGCTAATAAAATAATCTCTTATTCCTGCCTTTCGGGGATAAATGTCAAATCAAAAAAAACTCCGAGGCGACTTCTTATCAAGGGAGGCTTTTCCCTTCCTGGTCTTTGACCAGCAAGAACTTCTAGATTTTCAATAGCGGTTCTAACTTGCTTCAGGGCGGTTACCAGTTCCATTTTTTCAGTTACTCCGGACATGACGATTTCTCCTAATAGCCTGGCTATAAAATCATTCGTTTTTCCGCCAGTTTTTTTATGAATCTGTTCCAATATTTGCTCGGCACTTTTAACTACCTGGTCATCAATACTTTCTGCTTCTGGTTTTGGCGGGTTCTCTTCAAGAGTTAGCGCTCGGGCTTTTTGGGAAAGTTCTTGCTGACTTTCCATTCTTAAAACCACCGGGGTTATTTTATTGTTTATTACATCATTAGCAGCGCCTCTTACTGCTTCATGTGCCTGATCCAAGCTGGTTAGCTCGAGAGATTGAGCTTGTTCGTTGTCGGTTTCCATTGCTGCTTAGGATATCATGATTATTGGATTTGGTGATATAATTCTCCCATGAATGTAACTCAATTTACTCTCAAAAATGGTTTGAACGTTTTTTTTGTTCCCCAACCTGAGGCAACCTCGGTTGCGGTTGAGCTGATGGTTAATGCTGGTTCTAAACATGAAAAAATTTCTCAGGAAGGCCTGGCTCACTTTTTTGAACATATGGCCTTTAAAGGAACGGAGAAATGGTCTTCGACCCAAAAATTAGCCAGATATCTAGACGGAATCGGGGCAATCTACAATGCTTACACTGACAAAGAAAAAACTGCTTACTGGGTCAAAACAGCGCCAAGGTTTTTGGAAAGTAGCCTTGAAGTGATCTCTCAGCTTCTTAATCATTCTTTAATTGATCCTAAAGAGATTGAAATTGAAAAGGGAGTGATTATCGAAGAGATGAACATGTATGAGGATCAACCTTCTGATTGGGTAGAGGATCATTTTGAGGAGCAGGTATTGGGAAAAAACCGCCTGGGAAGATCGATTTTAGGAAGAAAAGAAGTGATAAAAGCAGTAACAAAGAAAGACTTTTTAGAATTTCGTAGCACCTGGTATTATCCCCAGAGAATGAGCATGGTTGTAGCAGGAAGGATTGATGATCTTGAAAAAACAAAAAAAATGATAATTAGGCTTTTTGATGGTAGGAAGGGCACAGAAAAACCAGAGCCTAAAGTAGAAACAAAATCAAAAAAAGAAAAGATCTTCTGGCATAAAAAAGACACCCAACAAACTCACTTTTTAATTGGTTTGCCCACTTTTTCTATTATGGACGACCGTTGGCCGGAACTGCATGCAGTCAGTGCTGTTTTAGGCAGGGGAATGAGTTCTAGGCTTTGGGAGATAATTAGAGAAAAGAGAGGTTGGGCTTACTATGTTTATTCTTTTTGTCGGGAATATTCGCAAGCGGGGTTTTTTACCGTAGCGGCGGGGGTAAAAAATGAAGCGGCTAAAGAAGCTATCTCTTTGATAGAAAAAGAAATTGAAAAAATTGGCAAGGACTTAAAACCAAGTGAAGTAGAAAAAGCAAAAAAAATGACCATTGGCAGACTAATGATTTCGATGGAAGATCCGACCAGAATTACCTCGATGCTTAACGGTAACTGGTTGCTTAGAAAAGAGATTATTAGACCAGAAGATATTGCTAGGGAAATGGAAGAAGTAACTTTTGAAAAAGCAAAAAAACTTGCTGAAAAATTGTTTATTTCTTCAAAGATTAGGTCAGCAGTAATTGGTCCGAAAAACTAATCTCCTGAAGTAACTCTCAAGGGACTTTGCCAGATTATGACGGTTTCTTGATCTGAGTCTTTCCCGTTTCCTCCATTGTTTCCTGGTTTAGCTTCAGGATAGAAGGGGTGCTCTAAGCGAGCGTTCAACTCCTCAATGATTATTTGCGCTGGTTCTTGCCTTGCCGCTTGTTGTTGGAATACATCGGGAATACCATATGCTGGTCCTTGTTTCGTTGTCCGCCTCCAAGTGGTTGATGGATGTTCTCTACTCATGTTTTTTGACCTTAATTGACCAGTAACCGAGATACAAAAATACAAAGATGATATAGGCAAAGGCAATAAACAGAAGGGTTCTCAGTCCAGTACTAACGATTGTTGGAAAAGATATTTTTAGTAGATATTTCAAAACCAGATATAGTCCGGAAATAAAAACGACAAGAGCGAAAGGAATACTAAATACAGAGGGGATAATAATTGCCTGAGAATAATTTTTTTCTTTTTTAATTTCATTGATTGTTTTAAAAGGATGAACAATCATTCCCAGGGTGTTTTTTGAAGTGATATATCCTTCTTTAAGACCAAGCAGACCAACCAGCCTTGCAATTTTTTTAAGTGACCCTCTTTTCTCCATTACTTAATTAGTCGTAGTTTTATTATTTTTTCCTTCGGTTTTGAGTTATATATTTGTTTTGGTATAATTAAGTCCTGGCCTTTAACCTAATAATGAGTATAGAAACAGAACATAATGGAGTAATGTATCGCTATCGACAAGGGGAAGATCCTTTAGAGGTTGGAGTGGAAATTTACAGCATTTAGGCAGTGGTCTTAGCAGTCGAGTACAAAGTGACCTTCTTGCTCAAGGATATGAAATAGTTGAAGATTCCCCTTTAGTTATTGATGTTTCCGGCTTGGTTATTTTATATGCTGCTTTGGATGGCAGGAGTGGAGATGAAGCAATACCGTTTTTTGGGGTTTGGGTAAGAGTTGGTCAAGACCCCGTTCCACTTTCTGAGGTTACCGAGATTGTTTGTCATGCAGTAAATAATGGTGCTAGGGGAGACCTTCTGCGAGTTTTAGGCTCTATTAGCTAACCAATCTTTTTTAAATTTTATTCTTGCTCTAGTTAATATCGACTCTATTGCTTTTGGTGTTGATTGCAGTTTTCGGGCAATTTCTTTTACCGATTGGCTGTAGTAGTACTTCAGTTTCAAAATCTGTCTATATCTTGGTTTAAGTTGGTCTAGAATCAGTTTTACTTCCTCTTTTAACTCTTCTTTTAAAGCTTCTTCTTCTGGGGTTAGTGCTTCATTGGCAACTGTTTCTAAAAAAGGAAACTTTGAAAAAAGAATAGTTTTAATTTTTCTTTTTCGGTAAAAGTCAGCAATTTCATGTCTGGCGATGGAAAAGATATATGAAGAAAGAGAGCATTTGAAGTTAAAATTCGCCAAAGAGTTTATTGTCGAGATAAAGGTGTCTTGAAGGAGCTCTTCAACATCTCGAGGATTATCAATTCTTCCGGTAATATAGTTTTTTAGTCTTTCTTGATAGTTCTCATATAATTGTTTTGTCGCTTCTTGATCCTGTCTAACAATCTTTTCGACAAGTTTCTTTTCCGTGATTGCCATGGAAGTTATATTTTACCGCAAATAGAGTCTTTAATCATGATTTGGCTTATGCTAAAATTCATTTCAATATGGATAACAAAAAAGATTATATAGAAAGAACAATGGTTGCCGTCAAACCTGATGGAGTGAGAAGACAGTTGGTGGGAGAGATTATTTCTCGGTTTGAAAAAGTCCAGCTCAAGTTGATCGCTTGCAAGATGATTCAAATTCCTGAAGAACTGGCTTTTAAACATTATGGCCAAAATGAAGAGTGGTTTTTGAATATTGGTAAGAAGATGATTTCTTTCTATGAAGAACACGGTTTTGATCCTAAGGAGAAAATTGGTACTTTGGAGCCGATGGAAATAGGTAAGCTGGTTCAGAAATGGAATGTTAACTATCTTACCGAGGGCCCGGTGGTAGCGATGATTTGGGAGGGGGTTCATGCGGTAGAAATAGTCAGAAAAATGGTTGGCAGTACTTTGCCGGTTCAGTCCCTCCCCGGGACGATTAGAGGCGATTTCGCAGTTGATTCTAGCTATTCTGCTAACGAGCAGGGCAGATCGATTCACAATCTCATCCATGCCTCTGGAACGGTCGAGGAGGCAAAGCTCGAAATTGAGCTTTGGTTTAAAGAAAACGAGATCTACGATTACTGATGAAGTATCAAAAGATAGATAATTACTATCTGGTTATCGTCAGAAGAGGGGATGGCTTGATTGATTCTTTAAAAGAGTTTTGCAGTAAAGAAAAAATAATTAACGGTTCTTTTGTCGGCATTGGGGCGGTTGATCAGGTAGAAATTGCTCATTATTCAGTTGGTGATAAAAAGTTTTCCTCTTTTAAGCTTAATGAGCCTTTAGAGATGGTCTCTTTGATTGGCAATGTTTTTCCTGGGGAGGACGGTGAACTTATTGTTCATGCTCATGCCTCTTTCGGCAGACCAACTGGAGAGCTTGTTGGTGGCCATTTGGTTGAGGGAAGGATTTCTGGAGTTGGCGAAATTACTTTGACTCCATTTAGCTCCTCTCTTTCTAAGTCTTATGATCCGGAAACAGGCTTGAAAATTACCGATTGGTAAAATTTTCTTTGAAAGGCTATTATTAATCAGATGAAAGCTAACCCTTTGGCAGTTATAGTTTTGTTTTTAGTCGCTTTTTATTTCCTTTTGGTAGCTATGTTTAGGGGTAAAAACGAAACTTGCGGTGGTTTTACTGGCGGCAGATGCTCCTTGCCTTTGTCCACTTGTCATCTTCAAGGCGATTATCCAGACGCTTCTGGAAATTGTCTTTTCATACTTGATCCTTCAAAATTTTCTCGTTGAGGTTTTATGTGTCAGGGGCGGGATTCGAACCCGCAACCTGCCGCTTAGGAGGCGGCCGTTCTATCCAGTTGAACTACCCCGACCGGTTCGTCCTTATTATAAGTAAAATGAAGGTTAAACTCAAAAATTATCTTATTGTTACTCCGTAGAGGTTTGGTGGTAGTTCTGGGTTTAAGGCGGTTAAGGTAATTAGTTGATTACCGTTAGGAGAAGGAAAAACATATCCGTTTATAAATGGTCCAGCAAAAACAGTTTGCTTGTTTGTTCCGTCAACCTCAACAACTTTGACTTGATTATCTTCAATGAACACCAGATGATTGTTGGTGCTCAGCCAATGAATTGAAGCCTGGGTGCTGATAATATACTTCTCCAGTGGAGTAGTAGCTAGATCTTTATCATCCTGACCGTCAGTAAGTTTTTTCCAGTCAATACCAATTTTGTCCGCATCGGCGATATAGAAATTAGTGTCTTCTTCAAGATCATAGGTATAGATTCTGCCAGGAACGATCTGTCTTTGTTCGGTTTGGTCGGATCGGGCCGGTGGATGGGGAATAATATTTTCTGGAATAGAGTTCTCTTTAGTGGCTAGATAAAAGAACTTTTTCTCTTTTGGAGAGAATGAGATCAGTTTAGCAGAGTTGCTAGCAATTTCCTGTAATTCCTGAGGAACTGTTTGCATTTGTTGAGCAAGGTCTGACTGTCTCAGCTGCTCCCATTCATTAATAATTATGGGCAGTTGAACAATGACATTTCTTATCTGGTCTGCTGGGGTTAGCTTATCAGTTGCCAGCAAATAGGCGGCGGTTGGTTGATCAATTGATCCGGAAACTGCCAAAATCTGACTACTGTCTGGTGACCAAGCAAACTCGGTTTTGGTCCAGTCAATTTCTGATTGCTCTCTAGTTAGTTGCTGACTGCTACTTCTAATTGGATTTATCCCGCCATTGGTTAGATTGCTGATCCAGACCCCATTTTTTGTGGAAGCTGAGGCCGAAGCAACTGTGTAAGCAATTTTTTGGCCATCAGATGACAAAGAGGGGTTGATGGCTCCAGTGCTGGTTAGTTTTTTAAGATCCGGGGTGTTGGTGAAGAGCTCTGCACCTGTTTGGTAGACGACCTCTTTTTTAATAGTTATCTTTTTTTGCCAAGGAAAAAAACCGTCTTTAACTATTTTAACGACATATTCTCCCGGAGGAAGGTTGATGGTATCGTCAGTGGCGGTAATTAGCTTATCATCAACATAAACGGAGGCTCCTTTGGGCACAGAGTTAGCGGCCAGCAGCCCGGTGGTAGTAATTGTTTTGCTGTCAATATCTACCCTGTAGCCACGAATAAAAAAAGAGGCAATGCTAATTCCTAGAATGACAAACACTGCCACTGAAGCAATAGTTAGGTATGGTTTTTTGGCGTTCATAACTGATTTCTGGGCTGTAGAAATGATATCAAACAAAACAAGGGAACACAAATAGCTAAGCGGGCATCGTTATTTTGTCTTGTCTAGATTAGAGAATCTTTAAATAGTATAATGCTTATAGTGCTAAAGATTACCCGATCTAAAGATATCAAAAGACATTAGAAAGTATCTATTCTTAGAGTTTGGGTGACATGTGATGTTCACTTTAGTTAAACAAAAATGCAGCTTTTTAAGCGATTAGGGATTGATCTCGGAACAGCAAACTCGTTAGTTTGGGAAGTTGGTGTTGGCCTGGTTCTTAACGAGCCAACAGTGGTGGCCACTTCCCTTGATGATAATAAGGTGCTAGCTGTTGGAAAAGAAGCCAAAGAGATGTTGGGGAAAACTCCTGAATATATTAAAGCTTCAAGGCCAATGAGAGAGGGGGTAATTGCTGATTACGAGATTACCGAGGCTATGTTGAAGTGGTTCATTAGAAGAGTGTGTGGCAATACCTTTCTTTTTAAACCTGAGGCAATGATCTGCGTTCCGGCGGGAGTCACTCAGGTTGAACAAAGAGCGGTTTTGGATGCGACATTAAGCGCTGGAGCACGAATAGCCTATCTAATTGATGAGCCGCTGGCGGCGGCGATTGGGGCGGAGATTCCAATAAGCTCTCCTTCAGGCAATATGATTGTCGATATTGGTGGTGGGGCATGTGAAGCGGCAGTAATCTCCTTGGGGGGAGTGGTTACTCATAGAAGCGTTAGGGTGGGAGGTAACAGAATTGATGAAGCGATTGCCAGCTGGTTGCGGAAAAACCACAATATAATAATTGGTGATCAAACAGCCGAACAGCTTAAAATAAGTATCGGTGCGGCAATTGTGCCGGAGAAAGAGAAAGAAATGGAGGTAAGGGGAGTCGATTCGGTGACCGGACTACCAAAAAAAATCACTATCAATTCTTCTCAGGTTAATGAAGCCATTCAAGAGCCACTGGCACTTATTCTTTCGGCGATAAAAGGGGTCCTGGAGACGACTCCACCGGAACTGGTGGCCGATATTGTTGATAGAGGGATAGTTTTATCTGGCGGAACAGCCTTACTAAAAGACCTAGATAAATATCTAACAAGACAGATTAATGTCATTTTTCATGTGGCCGAGGAGCCGTTACTATGTGTTGTTAGGGGGACTGGTAAGGCTCTTAGTAATTTACCTCACTACGAAAAATCACTCAGAAGGTAAAGACCTAGATAATTATTATAAGGGAGTCTACAACCCTGCGGAGAAAAGCCTAGATAGTATCCCATATAACTGCAATTGCCAAAGTAATAATTACAGCTGATAAATATTGATACTCTTTATGAAAGCTCACAATATTCTCAACAATTTCAGCGGTAAATCGTATAACTTGTTTACACGAAAGACATAGCTTTTTTAACTCAGTGCTTTTACGTTAATGTCTTTATATCACCTCTCTCATAATATCAACACTCAAACCACATAGGGGACCGCATAGTTTACTATTAGTGATTGATATCATGTACTGATTAAAGAGAAATGTTAAAACAATCATTATTTTGTTGTCAATAATTTCATACGATTATGACAAATTTAGGAGGTTTTTGTCTGAGTGTATATAGTACGCAAGATTAGGTTCTGTTTTTTGGTTCTTATCAAGGTTTGACATTGACTGTTTTTCACTTTTTGTTAGCTGAGCTAATCAAGAAGACGTTTTGAGCTAACTTATACACATATTTTCTTGTAAGGGACAGTAGCGTTTTGCCACATTTATAGGGACAATATAGAAATTTGATATAAATAGCGGCAAGTGTTATAAACTGCCAGAACTTAGTTGTTTTAAAATTGATTGTCACATTTTGATACTCTTTAGGGGGTTTTCTTTGGTTTAAACAAATCCTCGTATTTTTCTTATCAGCTTAAACTCTTTTATTATATAAGTCTTGTTTGGATTGGCTAGTTTTATAGATAGAGTTTAGCGATATTGGCTGGTTCTAGGAAACGTAAATAGTGGTAGAACATACAGAGAAGAAGGAACTAAAATAACAAAGAGAAAATATTGGCAATAGGGAAACGGGCAAAAATGTATTGCCATTGTTTAAAAGCGTCTCCACGGTCGCCTAATGAAGAAGTTGGTTAACAACCAAGAAGCAGAGCCCTTTAATGAGGGACAGTTGACCAGAAAGAAAACAAGACCGATTACTTATGAGAAAAAAATGATAAAGGCTCATTGTGGTTATCCAAAAAATTTTTAAGACATATAACTGACGGGAGATATTGTATTACCGTCGAAGAAAATGTCAGCTTACTGCTAATAAAATATTCGTCCCCGGCTAACGGATAAAATAACTGATTTGAAATAGAAAGGTAATAAAATTCTAGTCTAAAAATGATCGGACTATAGGCCGATCATTATCAAATATATTTAGATGAGGGGCAAAAACGCGGCTATCATAAAATGAGATAGATAGATACACTAAAGCCTCTATTGCGATAAAAAAGGATACTTTGTTATCAAGAAATTCATGAGTATATTTCTAGGTCAAATTATCGAGACAAAAATGTATTTATCTCCGCATGAAAACCGAACAGCTTATCGTTAGGCACATGTTTTGTGAAAATACTTGTGAACGTAATGAAGAGACAGTGGTTTTGCTACATTAGAATAATGATTTACTATATAGCGGTACAATCATCTGCTATTATTTGATAGAATATACATAATGAGAGCTCACATTTTTGATGGAAGAAAGTTTGCTGATTTGAGAATTTCTTTGGCAAAAGAACGCATTAAGGACAACCCTGAACTTTCCAAGGGGAAGTTACGAGTTATTCTGATCGGTGATAATCAGGCAAGTATTGTCTATATAAAGTTAAAAAGTGCTTTATTTTCCAGCCTGGGACTATCATTTGAGGATATTTATTTTCAAACGAATGATCATATCCAAAAAATTGTTGACTATATTAATGAGTCGAATAGGGACCAAGGAGTTAAGGCAGTTATGGTCCAGCTTCCTTTTCCTGAGTCCTGGACTAGACGATCTAAAAAGTTGGTTTTAAAAGCGATAAGTCCTCGAAAAGATGTTGATTGCTTGACCCCCGAAAACTTGAAACTTGTGTCGAAAGATGAAGGTAATATTCTTCCTGCCACTGTAAAAGCGGTGAAACTAACTCTAAAATCAGCCGGAGTTGATAAAATTACTTTGGCCAAGCTAAACACATGTGTATTGGGTAAATCTGATCTTGTTGGCAGGCCTCTGGCAAGACTGCTGTCTAGCATGGGGGCACGCGTAGTTACATGTGATAGTAAAACTAAAGATATTCCGGAAAGAACAAGGAAGTCTGATATTATCATTTCTGCAACGGGAGTGCCCGAATTGATTAAGAAGGATATGATTAAGCCTGGGGCAATTGTCATCGATGTTGGTGAGCCAAAAGGGGATGTTGATTTCAATTTCGCAAAAAATATCGCCTCTTTTATTACCCCTGTTCCGGGAGGTATCGGACCGGTGACAGTAGCTTGCTTATTAGAGAATTTTCTTTCTCTCTAAAAACCCCCCTTTATTTATTATTACTTTGCACGGCCTTTCTTAATACTTCAAAGTGCATGCAGAAGATGTATCAGAGCGTTTAGTCTTTAATGACAGACTGTTGCGAGTGGATAAAATAGATAGGGTCCTTGACAAAGGCGTTGTGATTGACTTACTCTTAGTAGAGTTACTACAAAGAAATGAATAGTAAGAGTATTGAAAACAAGGTCCGCCGGTTTAGTCGAGACCAACTCAGAGCTCTTTTAGTTTTTGCTAATGCTCCGAATGGCGTAGTTGATTCCGGAGTGATGTCAAAAAAACTGGGAATTAGCGGCAAGTCATTAGGGGGGTTGTTTTCTTCTTTGAGCAGACAAAGACTTGGTGGTCAAGATTTGATAATTCCTTTAGGCAAAGAAGAGTCAGGCAGGGGCTTGCGCTGGAGACTTAATAAGGAGATTGTAGAAACCGATAAGCTGAAAAAACTAATTGAGGAGATTTTTAAGTTTTGGTAGCTTTAGTATATATCTATATACATCACAGTATAGCAAAAAGCCTCAAAGGACAGAAATAGTAACGTGAAAAATAATGTCGCGTTTTGCCTTTATAATAATGGCTTGATCCTTACGGTTGATATTTGGTTGCCTCTTATTAATAATAGTAATAGCAATGTTAACTAGCAAAGTAAAAAAGAAAAACGCAATACTGATTTCTTCTTTCGCCGTTTTAACCCTCTTTTTAGCAGGAGTGATCGGCTATATTAATACCATTCCAGATAAGAGTGGGGCTGTTTACAATGTTTCTGGAACTCAAGACCAGCCTTACGTTGTCTACAACTCTGTTAACGATCAGTATTTAGCTGTTTGGTCTGATTGCCGGGATTATTCCGATGGTTGTTATTATGGAGGCAAAGACAAAAGAAGCATTTATGGCCAGTTATTTGACAGTCAAGGCAATTGTATGGGGGGCAATTTTATTATTGGTGATCAGCCAACAGGCAAACAACATCCTTCGGTTGCCTATAATTCGGTTAATAATGAATATCTGGTTGTTTGGCAGGGACACAAATATGATTTTGGAGGTGATGAAGGGATTTATTATAAAAAAGGTTACGATATTTGGGGGCAAAGAGTTTCACCATCAGGTGAGCTTATCGGTAACGAGTTTAGAATTTCCAAACTTGCCAACGGTAGTCCGGAGACTGATGATGATGACCAACAATGGTATCCGAGAATTGCTTATTCCCCTGAGGGCGATAACGGGGGTAGATTCATGGTTGTCTGGCATGACGGTAGAGTCAGGCAGGTGTTTGCTGACCTGTATTTTAAGAGTTCCAATGATAGAACGACGTTTAAAGATGTTTATGGGCAGATTATCAAAGGAGACGGGAGCCTATTGGGAGAAAATTTTCCGGTAACAATAGATAGTGCGAACAGCACTCATCAGTATTATGGCAATGCAAAAAGAATTCAACAGTATGCCGATGTGGTTTACGATTCATCCAAGAAAAGGTTTTTGGCGGTATGGGAGGACGATCGCCTAGGGTTAGGAGACCCTCATCCTCTTACTCAGTGGTATGACCTTTTAAATATGAACATTTTTGGCGGTTTTTTCGGTCTCGATGGTCAACCCCAAGGAAATAATTTTTTAATTTCTGCTGATACCATGTCAGAAAGATATCCGCGGGTTGCGTACAATCCTGCCCATCAGGAGTTTATGGTTGTCTGGCAGGCGGATGTAACTGATTATGGTAGTGCCAATACATATATTGGTGTTTACGGTCAAAGGCTAGATTCTAACGGAAGCAAAATCGGTCAGAGATTGGAGTTTAGTTCTAGGGCAGTTTTACATCTGGTCTATCGGGGGGAAGATTCTCCGCCAAGACAAAACGTACTTTATGATCCGACGAGCGGCAACTATCTGGTTTCCTGGGGAGAAAGGTTTTCTAATAATGGTGTTTTTCAACTTTACAATACCGAGGTGACGATTCCTTCCGGGGCAGTGGGGGCAAAAAACCTACTTGATCAGTCAATTCTTGGCTATGAAAACATATTTGGAAAAACAAGCTCAGCTCATTTTGGGGCATATCTTAGGAAAATCTCAGACATACAAACGATTCTATTTAAATTTGCCGGAGGAGAAATCGATAATTGTCCTGCAGGTGGCGCTGTGCCCACATTACCGCCACAAACGACTCCTAAACCGACTATACCTCCAGGTGGAGGGACCTGGAATGAGATAGGCCCAGGCTATATTGGGCAGTGCCACGGCAGTAATAAAATTGGTGTCGGTTTAGCTCAGGGAGTAACTGTTAGCTGGGGATACGACGCTGGAGCAGAATTTTTTTGGAGCACGATTGAACCGGAGCGAGGTAGATATGTTTGGGACACGATAGACGACTACCTGGCTGGTATTCCCAGTGGTCAAAAAATTTGGCTTCAGGTGCAAACTTCGACCGATGGCAACCAGGTGATGCCTTCTTGGACAGTTTCTTCTGACCCAGATATTCCTTTTTCCGGAACTTGTGAAAGCACTAATACCTGTGTCAGACAACTGCCGGAGCATGTCTATCCATACCGTGTTAACTGCGTCCCTAAAGCTAAGTATAAAAATGGTAGGCCGGTACAGTGGGATAAAAATTATCTAAAGTATTTTGAGCAGCTGATTGCTAATTTTGCTGCACGATATAATGACAATCCAAAAATAGAGGCAATTTTAATGATGTCTGGAGGAAATTACGGTGAGATGGCTCAAACTTATGGAAGATACTGCCATGCTGATTGTGGTTCAGGTTTGGCACCGGAAACTCCCGCTTGTCCCGATCCGGACAGTAGCTGTATTGCTTATGTTCATGACAAAAGCAATATTTATATTCAGGAAATGCTGCGTGCTCATCCTGAGGAGACTGCTGATAGCCTGGTCAGGCCATTTTCTGACGGTCGTTACGACTATGTTGCTAAGTTTGATTATTATTATGTAGAAAACACTAAAAAGCTGATTGATATTTACGCGAGAAATTTCAACAAGCCGGTGGTTTTACAACTTGGCAGTGGTCCTTCCTGCGACGGGGCAGTTTCCAGGGCGGTAGCTGATTATGCAGTAGAGACATATGGCAGAAAGGTCTGGCTTAAACAAAACGGCTGGGGCAACGCAGTCAACGGCTTTGACCCTTACGCCTACTTTTTTAGCTCGTATAAAGATAAAACAAGGGTGGTTCGTGAGGTTGGTCATCCCGAAGACTGGTGTAATGTATCATCAAGCGCAGGAAGCTGTAATAGAACCAGTACCACAGAAACAACCACTCACAATAATAATGCAATTAAAGCAGCTATAGAATCAGGGATATCGGCGGTTTGTTTCCAGGGACAGTTTTTAGATTCAAGATATTTTTCTAACTATCCGGTTAATTTTAGTACTCTTTATCAAGGGTTAGTTTCTAACTACAATCAGTTTTATAAAACTCTACCCGTTCCTACGGGAGTTATCCCTAGCGTTTCTCCTGCTCCCACCAACATTCCGGTTCCGACAAACACTTTTACTCCTACGCCAACAGCAACCAATACTCCCACACCGACCAATACACCAATGCCTGGAGTAACAACAATAACTCCGGTTCCGACAAACACTTTTACTCCTACACCAACAGTGACTAACACTCCTGTCCCTACTAATACTCCGGTACCGGGAACAACGGTATCTCCGGTTCCAACCAGTACTTTTATTCCCACACCGACAGCAACACCTACTTTGGGAGTGGGTGAGAGCAGACTGGCTTTCGATATTAAGCTGTATGGGATTGATGACAAGGTGAATGATCAAGACGTTGACGTCATGATTAAGGGTGAGAAAATCGAAAGAAACTATTCTACCAGAGTGGTTTTTGATGCTAATGGCTATGCTAAGGGCACAGTAACTTTGACAAGTGATGTTAAAGGAGAGGGATTTAGGATTTTTATTAGAGCAAGAAATCACCTTTGGCAACAGTTCTGTGCTTATGGACAAATCTGGCCGTGCGATAATTACGATAGTGGATTTGTATTGCCTTATTCCGACACTATTAATCTTTCTTCCTGGCCGATCTGGCCAGGAGACATCGCTGATAGTTCCGGGAATAAAGACGGAATTGTCGATGCGGCTGATTTTTCCAGGCTTAAAAATCAGATTGGTCAAAAAGGAGACAAGCTAACCGCAGACCTTGATTTAAACGGAGTTGTTAATGGCAGAGATGTGGCACTTTTCCTAAAATCAATTGAGGAAAACAACTAATTAGTATTATCTAATGAAAAAACCGCTTGTCTTTTTGCTTCTTTTCTTAGCTATCCCCCTTACAATTATTGGTGTCAAAAAAGTTCAGGATACCAGAAGAAGAGCCGCTGACGATCGGTCGGTTTTTGACGATTACGGATTTGAAATAATTTACCTGCAACCTGGCGAAAACTTGTCTCTAAGCTTAGAGGCAGGCAAACAAGGGGTTAATAAACTTAATAATGGAACGCTGGTAGAGTTTAGTCTTTTGAATCGGAAGGAGGCAGAAACAGAGAACTCAGAGATGTTTGGTTTGGCGGGGGCGCAAGGCGGTTGGGATCTTTCTGCCCAGCACCTTAATTTTCATAAAAAATACTATCATCAAGAAGCAGACACAACATTAACTCCAGATAGAATGTTGGAAAGACATATGGCAATGCATGCCGCGCTGGGAGTCGAGTGGATTAGCATGTCTTACTATTGGTATCAGTCTTCTTTGGGCAGTGAGCTTACCTATTTTGCCACTTTCGACAAAATTTTTGCCATGGCTCGAAAGTATAATCTAAAAATACTGCCTAATATGGTCGGTACTCCCCGCTGGGCAACCGATCTTACTTGTACCAATGAGACCAGCGACGGCTATCCTTCTTGCAACCAGGGGACTAAGTGCGTTCCCAAGGATTTAACTGATGCTGGTAGTCAATACTTTGATAATTTTGTTAAAAAAACGGTAGAAAGGTACAAGCCCCACGGCGACTATTACAAAGAGAAGGGGATAGAGAATGATGACTATGGCATTACTCATTGGGTGGTTTGGAATGAGCCCAACCATGCCAAAGGAACCTTTTGGACCGATTGTGCTAAGGCGACAACGGTTTTCCAAAATGATGCCGGTCAGGATGTTAATCAGTACGACAAAGGATACCGGCCGGTCGGTTCAATTGAAGACTACGCTAAACTTTTTAAGGGGGCGTATAAAACTATTAAAGAGACTGATCCGGGTGCAACTGTTTTGATGGCTGGATTAGCGGGAATAGGATTGGAGGATGAGCATCAAAAAGGTGAAAGTTACCGGAAGTTTTATACTGAGCTGGTAAGGATTAGTTCGTCAAAACCTGATCTTTGGAATGTTCATATATATCAGTCAGGAGCCAATAATTTCTTTTGGGAGTTAGGTCAAATTAGTTCAATTCGAAATCAGCTTGATGCTAACAAGAACATCTGGATAACAGAGTTTGGGTTTTACAGAAGTTTTCATCGTCCTGAGGTACAAGCTCAGGTTATCGCCAGTGTTTTTGATCGTAAGCAGGAACTTTTAAATAATAAAGTTACCAATCTTTTTTACTGGAGCTCAAAAGCATATGTTATGTGTGATCCAACGGCTGATGGTTGTATTAACTACAACAATGTTCTGGAATGCAGAGATCCACATTATTCTAGCTGTAACGGAAACCCAAACGATACGATCACTCCAGGAAAGCCATATGGAGATACAGAAAATGGTTGTTTGCTCATCTCGCCCAACTTCTACCCCGACCTTCCTTACTTAAATTTTGGGGAAAAACTGGGAACGGTTAGTTGGGTGGGGGGAAATTTTTCTACAAGCGCAGAGGGCGGCAAGATCAATCTGATTATTCCTGCCAGCAACTTTCAAAATAATCAGGAATATATTTTACTAATGTCCAGCCCGGATAAAATTGTTACCACCAAACCGTGGGTTGTAAGGGTAGGAGTGAGCCTGCCAACAGCGACAAATACTCCCGTGCCCGCAGTTACCAATACACCAATACCGACAGCGACAGCTACTCCGGTTCCAACGAGTATCTTTACTCCAACGCCAACGCCAACAACTATTACCTCAATGCCGACGTCCTGCACTGTTGTTGGTAGTGATACGGCAGTTGCCGGTACTAGCGGCTCATATCGTGTCAGGTTGAGCGGCATTCCTTCGGGAGATTCAGTAGGAAGCTACAACTATTTGTGGCTTAAAAATCCAAGCGACTGTGGTAGTTTTACTAATCAGTCTCAGGAGGTTGTTTTCTGGACCGCCCCCCAAAACCAAATTGGTTGTAACCTTACTGCCCGGGTATTGAAGGGGGATAGGATGATTAGTTGTTCGAAACAGGTTGCTGTTAGTGTGGAGCCGACCAGCACGCCGCCCATCAGTACGGCAACACCGATTCCAACAAATACTCCACAGTTGCTAGCTTGTGCCAGGGGAGCGGATGGAGATATAAATTGCGACGGAAATATTAATATCAGTGATATGGCGATTTTGCTGGAGGCATGGAAATACTCGGTGCGAAATTCAGGCCTGGTTCCGACCCCGAAACAGAGTTACTTATCTGCTGATTTGAATGGGGATGGAGAAGTTGATGTCTCTGATGGCCAATGGCTCATCAATCATTGGGACATCATTGATTAAAGTCGGGTTTGGCTTAGTTTTCTTGCTGAATTCCCAGAAGAAATAAAATTGCCTCTTTGCGATATCGTCTGTCACCACGAGAATTTATCCTTATTGGGGTTAGCTTGCCTCTTTTGCCCCAGCGTTTGATAGTAAGAGGGGAAACTCTTAAAAGTTGAGCGACCTCACGAACAGTTAGTAAATCGGGAAGATTTTCCAATGAAACCGATTCTTTTTGAGATCCTTTTTTCATATTTGACATAGTTTGTTATCTAATAAACCTTTCTTTTTATCTCTTAAGGCAACTAACTCTTACATAAAGATAACAAAATGATCATTTGTATGTCAAGAAGAAAATGAATATTGACGAAAGTTAGCTTTGGTTTTAAGATGACAAAACTGATTTTAAGAGAGATAATAAAGAAAATGAAAAAACAAGTATATTTTTTTGGGAACGGCAAGGCGGAGGGTTCCGCTAAAATGAAGCTAATTTTGGGAGGCAAAGGGGCTAATTTGGCGGAAATGACTAACCTAGGAATTCCTGTTCCTTCTGGGTTTACTATTGCCACTGAGGTTTGCAAAAACTTCTACGAAAACAAAAAATATCCTCAAGGGCTTGAAACAGAAATAGAACTATCCCTTTCTAAGCTAGAAAAGACACAAGGAAAAGAGTTTGGGAATGATAGTGATCCTTTGCTGGTGTCAGTTCGAAGTGGAGCGGCTGTTTCCATGCCGGGAATGATGGATACAATTTTAAACCTGGGACTAACGGAAAAAGCAGTGCAGGCAATCGGCAAGAAAATTGATAACCCTAGGTTTATCTGGGATGCCTATAGAAGACTTATCCAAATGTTTGGCAATGTGGTTGACGGGATAGAGCACGAGAAGTTTGAATATGTGCTGGAGGAGATCAAAAAAGAAAGGGGAGTAAAGCAGGATACCGATCTGGACGTAGATGATTTTAAAAAGCTGATCAGGAAATACAAACAGATTTATAAAAAAGAAATGGGAAAGCCATTTCCAGATGATCCCAAAATCCAGCTAGACAGAGCGATTAAAGCGGTTTTTAAAAGCTGGTCAAACCCGAGAGCGGAAACTTATCGTAAACTAAACAACATCGACGGTAAAACTATTTTTGGTACCGCCGTTAATGTTCAGGCAATGGTTTTTGGCAACATGGGTAGTGACTGTGGTACTGGGGTGGCTTTCACCAGGAATCCTTCTACCGGTGAGAAGAAAAGGTATGGTGAGTACCTTATGAATGCCCAGGGAGAGGACGTTGTTGCCGGAATTAGAACTCCGATTCACCTTGGCCAGCTAGAAAAAGAAAATAAACAAGTTTACAAACAACTTTTAGATATTTTTGACAAGCTGGAAGATCACTACAAGGATATGCAGGATGTGGAATTTACCATCGAGTCGGGGAAACTCTATATTCTTCAAACCAGAACAGGAAAAAGAACTGCTGCCGCGGCAGTAAAGATTGCGGTGTCTTTGGTAAAGGAAGGGTTGATTAATAAAATACAGGCACTGCTTAGGGTAGAGCCAAACCAGTTAAACCAGCTGCTTCTTCCCAGCTTAGACCCAAAAAAGAAAGATGAATATAAGGTGATTGCCAAAGGACTGCCAGCCTCTCCGGGAGCGGCTAGTGGCGAGGTGGTTTTTTCTGCCGAGCAAGCGGTGGAGGCCAAAGAAGAAGGCAGGAAGGTCATTCTAGTAAGGTTAGAAACCTCTCCTGAGGATATTGCCGGAATGAATGCGGCGGAAGGGATACTAACTGCCAGAGGAGGGATGACTTCGCATGCGGCAGTGGTAGCCAGGGGAATGGGTAAATGCTGTGTTGCTGGCTGTGATGACCTGGCAGTATCTGAAAAGGCTGGTCTTTTTCAGGCCGGGGAGATAACAGTAAAAAGGGGAGAGACGATCACTTTGGATGGATCAACAGGTGAAGTGTTTTTAGGCCAAATCCCAACAGTAAGTCCGGAGCTATCCGGTGATTTTGCCACCTTAATGGCCTGGGCAGATGAGCAAAGAAAACTGGGAGTAAGAGCTAATGCCGATACTCCTAAAGATGCAAAAACCGCCAGAAGCTTGGGAGCAGAAGGGATCGGACTTTGCCGAACCGAACACATGTTTTTTGAAGAGGACAGGATTTTTGCAGTAAGACAGATGATTCTGTCGGATACTAAGGAGCAAAGAGAAAAGGCATTGGAGAAAATATACCCGATGCAAAAGGATGATTTTATGGCTCTTTTTGAGATCATGGAAGGGCTACCGGTAAAAATTAGACTTTTAGATCCACCACTTCATGAGTTTTTGCCTAAAGAGGAAAAAGACTTTGAAGCACTAGCCAAAGAAATGGGTATGGATATAACTAAAGTAAAAGCCAAAGCAGAGTCTTTGCATGAGTTCAATCCGATGATGGGCCATCGTGGCTGCCGGTTGGGGATTACTTTTCCGGAAATATATATCATGCAGGCAAAAGCAATTATTAATGCCGCTTTGGAGTTAAAGACCAAAAAAGGCCAGACGGTCGAGCCGGAGATAATGATTCCGCTGGTGGGTCATGTAAATGAATTTAAAGCATTAAAAGAAATTTTAGTAAAAGAGATTGAAAAGATATTTAAAGAGAAAAAAGACAAGGTTAAATACCAGATTGGGACGATGATTGAAATCCCAAGAGCAGCAATAACTGCCGGGGAAATTGCCAGCCAGGCGGAATTTTTCTCATTCGGTACCAACGACCTTACCCAGATGACTTTTGGTTTTTCCCGCGACGACTCAGGGAAATTCATCAAAGACTATCTAGAAAAAGACATTCTGCCAAATGATCCTTTCCAAACCATTGACCAGGAAGGGGTAGGGCAACTGGTAAAATGGGCGGTAGAAAAAGGAAGAAGTGCAAACAAGAACCTTCATATCGGTATTTGCGGTGAACATGGTGGAGATCCGGAAACGGTAGAGTTCTGCCACCGAGAAAAACTAAACTATGTTTCCTGCTCACCATTCAGAGTGCCGGTAGCAAGACTAGCAGCCGCCCAAGCAGCAATAAAAGAAAAGTAAAGCTAAAAGATATAGTAATCCTCGAAATAAAAAAATTAATCCTAAACTTTAGGAAATTTTTGACTTTTAAGCCTATAATTAATACAATATAGACACTTAGTACATGAATAGAATGTGCGTTTATATCAAACATCCCTAAAGCCGGATAGTTTGATATCCAAACTTTTTTTAAAATTACTTATTTACATTTTGCTCTTTTAAAACGCCAGTAGAATAGATATATTTCCAACACGGTTTTTTGAAAATTAAAATTTTTTAATTTTCAGTAGGTCGTGTTGGAAAGACCAGAAAAAAGAAAGGAGGTGGCTCATGAGTCGCCTTGGGAAGGAACGGGCAATCGTGGCCGGATTTTTGGCCGTGATTGTTCTTATCGGGTGTGGGGCGTGCTATTTGATAGCACTACCCCCACTGACAGAATCCCTCTCCTCAGCGGCGGAGTGGGTGGCCTATCACTTCCTCGAACTTCTGTTCGCGGGAGTGATTCTAGCAGGCCTAGCTGGCCTAGTCTGGCTGGCCTGGCCAAGAAGATGAAGAGCAGCACAATTGCGTGCTGCTCTAACGGCCTTTTGGGCTCTTCTTTTTCTATATTCTTACTGGCGTTTTTTTACTTTTCTAGCCGTCGGAAGCTAGTTTTAGCTCATCTACCTTTCCCAGCTGTTCAAGTTTTGCCTCTATGCTCACAATTACCTTTAAGATTTAACTAGTAATATTGTTATCATAAAGGTATGAGACAAACTGACAAAATTGAGGTTTTCAGAGCTAACAAAAACAATCTGGAAACTGTTGTTGAAATGGTTTATGCCTACTACCAGGAAGAAAAAGAGAATGACTCGGGAGAGATTGGAGTTGAAAGGGGGAGATTAAAAAAAGCGATTCTAGAAAAGCTTTCTGATCCTAAAAGACATTTTTACTATCTGTTTTCAGAAAAAGGAAAAACCGTTGGTCTGGTTCAGTTTGCCGTTTGGGATCCTAAAGCAGCGGGGTTTATTTTAATTTATCTTCTTCCTGAATATCGGGGCAGGGGACTGGGAGGATCATTTATCGACTGGGCGGTTAATAAAATGAAATCAATAGGGGTAGAAACGGTAAAAACGGAGGTAAGAAATGGCAACAAAGCTTCATTAAAACTTTTTTCCCGTTATCAACTTGAACCTTCCAGCACTACTTACAATTTTAAAATTTAACTTCCAACGATAGAATTTAGGGCGTTTTCTGGGGCAAAGCTAGACAGAGTGTTGCGATACTCTTCTGGCAGTTGGCTCCAGGCATCAGATAGCCTTTCTATTACCATTCCCAAATCAAGTTCTTCGATTCTTCCAGTTCGGTCAGCATGATCCAAAACATTTTGAAAAAACTCGTCTTCTTGTCCTAAAACTGCCAGAAACAACCCTTCTTGGCTATTTAAAAACGGTTGTACTTGGCCAGAAAAACCTCTTTGCAAAAATCCGTACAATGCCCGATACTGTCTTTGGGCAAAATCATTTCTAAGTTCCAGACTTTCGCAATTTGACCAGGCGGCAAGAGCACTCAGTGCCGAATCTCGTGCGTTGGGGGAGATGGTTATAGTTATTTCTTTGTTAACAGACATTGTCATAACGGGAAGATTAAAAGAGTTTGCAGGAATGCCGAAAATTAAAGCCGCTATATTTTTCGGCACAGTTATTTCCAAGGGAACATTTCTCCTTCCAGCTTCAGCCATACATCTTCTTGCTCTAGTAGCGGCAGCAATTGGAGTTTCAATTGTCATAAGATTAAGCTATTTTATCATGTAGCACTACCCCCACTGACAGAATCCCTCTCCTCAGCGGCGGAGTGGGCGATTTCTTCTTTTTTCCGGAGTATGAGCTCCCAGTCTTTTATAGTTATCGTGCCAGCTCTAGCTCTGTTAAGTAACTCATTCCACTGTTGATCATCGGCTAGTGTTTCTAGGAATAACCATGCTTCTCCTGCCATTGTTTCATTGACAATACTTTCACGAAGATCAGGATCAGTAATAATTGTTAAGGAATTATGTAAACGCTGTAAGAATGCCTCTCTGGCATCTGGAAGAACAGTTTTTCCCCATTGTCTAAGAGCAGAAACTGCTATTTGCCTATTTTGAGGAGTTATCGTGAATTTTAGAGCCTCCGAAGGTGGATAGAGTTCAAAGTCCCCGTCCATGCGACAAAGAGGGCATCCTGCTATGCAAGCGCAAACTGCCCTAGGCAGATCTACGCGTATTGTTGGATAAGATCTTTCCTCTCCTAGTGGGTTTTCAATTGTTGTCATAAGCAAGCTATTTTATCATTTCTTTGTGATATAGTTTATACATCTATGAGTTTTCTTTCTTGGCATTACACTAAAGGCATTTCATATTTTTTTTCTTGGCTTTCCTGGCAGTTTGCCAAGGCAACTCATTTTTTCTCTCCTTTGCTTTTGCTTAAAACTTTTTTTGCGCCTTGGAAAAGGATGTCGGCGGAGAGCGTTGGAGGTTTTAATTTCTCCCGCTGGTTTGAAAACTTCATGTTTAACTTCATTTCTCGTTGGATCGGGGTCACGGTTAAGCTTTTTTTGCTTTTAGGCTACTTACTTTCTCTTGTTTTTCTTTTTTTCTTTGCCATTGTTTCTTTTCTGGTTTGGCTTTTGCTCCCTTTAGTCGGCTTGCCGACTTTTTGGCGGGAGAAACGGGGGATGGGCAGTTGTTTTTCCGTTTTATCCCAAAGGCTTTTATCCTCGCCGGAAAAAGCATTTGAAATTATTTTTTCTAGCGAGATTGGAAAATTTTTAATTTCTTCTACCGGTTTGGACAGAGATAAACTTAAAAATCTTGTTTTTAAACCGGAGGGAGTAGAGGCTTTTTCCGATACCGAATCGATAGTTTCTTGGTTTTTGTCTGGATTGCCCCCGGTAGATGACGTTTTGAAAGACCAGGGACTGTCTAGGGAGGATTTGATTTTGGCGGCTCGCTGGTGGGACGAGCGGGAAAAGGTAGAAAAAGCAAAAAGCCAAAGAGTGTTTGGCCAACCTGGAATTGGGTTGGGACTTTTGTTTGGCTACACGCCGACTTTAGACAAGTGTTCTTCTGATCTTTCTTTGCCCCAGTCTTTTACCCACCGGCTTATCGGCAGGCAAAAAGTTGTTTCCCGGATTGAAAGAACTTTGGCTTCGGGATCAAGCGTTTTTCTTACCGGCCTTCCGGGTGTGGGAAAGCAAACAGCAGTTTTGGAGTTTGCTAAAAAAGCCGCTAATGGCAGTTTAGGAAAAGAAATGGCTTACCGGCGGATTTTAGAACTTGACTACAATTTTTTGTTTTCTGAAAGCGGGGATTTAAATCAGAAAAAAACCAAATTCAAAAAGATTCTTTCTGAAGCTTCCCGAGCAGGAAATATCATTCTGGTAATTTCTGACATTCATAGAATTACCAACCCAGATGTAGAAGGAGTTGATTTTATGGATGTTTTGGGGCCGTTTTTGGAAAAGGGAGAACCCAAGATCATTGCTGTTTCTACCACCGCTGACTACGAGCGGTTTTTAGCTCCTGATGGCAGATTGGCAAAAAGTTTTTCTCCGGTTGAAGTGGTCGCCCCAACTAAAGATGAGGCAATGATAATTTTGCTAGAAGCTGTCGAAAGCTGGCAGAAAAAGGAAAAGGTAATTGTTTCCATTCCTGTCGTCAGGCAGATTGTTGAAAAAAGCGATCAGTATGTTACCGATATTCCTTTTCCGGAGAAAGCTTTAGAGGTTTTGGAAGAGGTGGTAGTTTATCGATCTCAAAACGGTGGTGGTAAGGTAACTTTGGATGATGTAAATACTGTTTTGGCAGAGAAAACCGGAGTATCTTTCGCTAAATTAACCGAATCAGAAAAGGTCAGACTGGAAAACTTAGAGGAAATAATTCATCAAAAACTCATTAATCAAAACGCGGCTGTTTCTTTAATCGCCAAAAGCCTGAGAAGCAGAACCTTGGGGGTTAAAGATGATAAAAAACCAGTGGGCTCGTTTTTGTTTTTAGGACCTACCGGAGTAGGAAAAACCCAAACTGCTAAAGTTCTTGCCGAGGTTTATTACGGTAGCCAAAAGGAAATAATTCGCTTTGACATGGCCGAGTTTTCCGGCTCTGAAGGTATGGCAAGACTAATTGGTTCTTCATCACAAAACAAACAAGGCAGTTTAACAACAGCAATTAAGAACAAGCCTGCCAGCCTGCTTTTGCTGGACGAGATTGAAAAATCGTCACCAGAAATTTTTAATTTGTTTTTAGCTTTACTTGATGAGGGATCAATTACTGACGCTCGGGACAAGAAGGTCAGCTGTAGACATCTTTTTGTCATTGCTACTTCAAACGCCGGAGGAGAGCATATAAGGCAACTGGTAGGCAAGGGGATTAAAGGAGAACAACTGCAGCAATCGGTAGTGGATTATGTTCAAAAAGAAAGAATATTCACTCCGGAATTTTTAAACAGGTTTGATGGGGTGGTGGTTTTTGAGCCGTTAACAGAAGAAAACTTAATAGAGATTGCCAGACTAATGGTTGCTGATTTGGTTTTAAGCTTAGCAGAAAAACAAATTGGACTGACGGTCACCGAGGAGCTTTGTGTAAAGCTGGCAAAGGAGGGTTTTGATCCGGCCCTGGGAGCAAGACCAATGAGAAGGATAATTGATTTAACTTTGGGAGATCTGGTAAGCAGAGCGATTTTAAAAGGAGAGATTGCCAAGGGAAATAAAATAGTTATCGTTCCCGGTCAGGAAAAGGATGAATATAGAATTGAAAAAATAGCTTCATAATGAAACTGATCGTGGGTTTGGGAAATCCAGAAGAAAAGTATCAAAAGACTCGCCACAATGTCGGGAGTATATTTATTGACTTTTTGGCAGATGGCTGGAATCTTTCTTGGGATAAAAGAAAGGATCTGGAATCTTTAATCTGCCAGGATAAAGAAAAAGAAATTATTTTGGCAAAGCCGTTGGTTTTTATGAACCAGTCGGGGAGTGCGGTAAGAAAATTAAAAGATAAGCTAGAGATTAAAAACGAAGACATCTATATCGTTCACGACGAGCTTGACCTGCCTTTGGGAAAATATTTAGTTTCATTTGCTAAAAGTTCTCCACTTCATAAAGGAGTAATTTCGACAGAAAGAGAATTAAAAACAAAAGATTTTTGGCGGATACGGATTGGAGTAGACGGCAGAAGCGAGGAAAATAGAGTTCCGGGGGAAAAATACGTGTTGGACGATTTTAAAAAAGAGGAAATTTCCATTATTAATAACAGTTTTACCACTCTTTTTAAAGATATGAAGCTGAGTATTGACAGACAATGACAGAAGACTTAGATGGTGGACTTGCATAAAAGGAAGGTGGTCTTTCTGATAAAGATATAGCAGATATATTCCTGGAAGCGATAGAAGAGAGAATACTGGCGATAGTAAAAAAGTATCAAGGGAAAACAGTGCGTAATGATTCAGAAATAGTTGCTCCTTTTAAGCAGGAAAAGAACGATGATGATGGGAGGGCCTGTTTAATTGCTACTGCCAGGAACGCAATGAGGGCGTTGGGGGAAGAAAGTGTTCCATCTGAAGATGAAATTATTGAAACTGTTGGCAAAGATAACTTGTTTGGGGAAGGTGGGGAAATCCGAGTAGCTGAAATATATAAATATTTGGAAAATAGAGGTTACAAAGTAAACAGTCGGTTGTATGGTTTTCCCGGAGAATTGATTGAAAAGCTTTTGGAGGGGACTGTTGTAATAGAGGTTGTTTCTGCCCAGGGGAGAGAAGGCTATCATGCAAAATTATTAGCGGACATTAGAATTGAGAACGGCGATATTTCCCTTCGCGAGCATGATCCGGATCCAAAAAAACCAGAAAGCAGTTTAATTACACTTGATAATCATATTGACGAAGTGTATAAAAAGAAGGGTCTTTCAGGGTTAGTTTTAGTTGAAGCAAAAGACAGGTAAACAGATGATGAAAAAAGCCATTCAGTGATAAATAACGCCGAAGAATTAGCAACTGCTTTTGCATTTGATTTTTCTGGGAAGTATCGATTATAAAAATTAATAATTTGTCTTTTCTTCTTCAAGTTATCCTTGGAGTCAATAATGAAGTAGCTAGTTTTTCCCATACCTAATAGTAAAGACTATTAGTAGTTTTTACAAGTAATTTTTAATGTTGACTAATGGTACGCAATTTGGTACGATTAGTTTAAGAAAATGAACAATACAATTTCAGCCAGTCAGGCGAGAACTAATTTTTACACTCTCATTGATGAGGTTTCTAAAAAACTAAAAAGATTTACTGTCACTAGAAGGGGGGAGGCTCAAATGGTTTTAATGCACCCTGATGAGGTAGCTTCTTGGGAGGAAACAATGGAAATTTTAGCTGACCGAAAAGTGGTTGGTCAAATTCTAAAAAGCGAACTCGAGAGAAAAGAGGGTGAAAAGCTAACGGAAAACCAGGTTTTTAAAAAGCTTGGTATTTCTACTAAAGACTTGGTTTAAAGCTGATGAGAGTCGAATATTCAAATACGGCTTTTAAAAGTTTAAAAAAGCTGCCCCGGCTAAAACAGGTAAAAATCCTAAAAACAATTGAAAAACTAAAAAATGACCCATATGCAGGAAAAAACCTAAAAGGAGAGCTTAAAGGGTTAAAGTCCTTGAGAGTGTGGCCATATAGGATTATTTATCGCTATATTGCTCAAGAAAAGCTTATTTTTGTCAATGTTATTCAACACCGGCAGGGAGTTTATAAATGAAAACCAAGAAGCGATACATATATCATTTACTAACGAAAAACGATTGGAGGAAGGCAAAAGAAGAAGGGGCATATAAGCCCACTTCACTAAAAGAGGTGGGCTTTATCCATTGTTCAACTAAGGATCAGGTAGTAGAAACTGCAAATAGGCGATTTTCTGGGACAGAAAATTTGCTCCTGCTTGTAATAGATTCAGAAAAGGTAGAAGCAAAAATTGTTTACGAAGACATAAAGAACATAGGAGAAGAGCACCCTCACATTTATGGCCCTTTGTCTTTGAATTCAGTGGAGTTTGTATTGGAAATGTTGCCCAGTAAACAAGGGAAGTTTGCTTTTCCTTGGAAAAAAATATCATCAAAAACGGTTTTAAAGCACACAAGGTTGACAGTTGTTGAGGACACAGTGGAGCTTCCGGACGGGATCATTACCGATTATCTTCGTTTTGAAAGTAGAGGAAATGCAGCAACAATAATATGTCAAAGAAAAGATGGCAAGTTTTTAATGCAGGAAGAGTATTCTTATCCCGTCAATAAAAAATTAATTCAGTTTCCGGGAGGGTGGGTACCAAAAGAAGAGGATTTGGTGGCTGGTGCAGAAAGAGAATTTATTGAGGAAACTGGTTACAAGCCAAAAGAGATTAAACTTATAGGCAGCTATCTTATTAACAACAGAAGAACAAATGCGAGAATGTATGTTTATATGGTCAATGGAGTTGTCAAAGATAAACAAAAGCTAGATTGTGAGGAAAAGGGAATAAGAAATATTTGGTTGTCGGAAAAGAAATTTACAAAACTAATAAGATCAGGATTCGTCGAAAATCATCATACTCTTGCCTCCTGGGCGCTTTTAAAAGTTTATTAGAGTAATATGAATCCATCCTTTTCACAAGGAACTTTTAACTAGGCTGTTTGAGGGTTTTCCTGAGAAAGATAAATTAGAGATTCTTGATGGTGGATCGGGAAACGAGCTTATAGTAAGGAATCTTTACGGTGAGGGCGGTGATGCACCAGCTTAGAGGAAGTTGCTAGCTTAATCTTTTAGTTCCCGTTTTAGTAGGTTGTTTCCGGTAAAAACTAGCCAGGCAAATAAGAATAACAGACTAATAGCATTAGATGCCTTCTGGATCGGTGATTGAACAACCTTCCAGGTAATTGTATTTTTTCCGCTTAAGAAAGATTTTGCTGAAAGGCAAACTTTACCTTGACAATCAAAGTATTCTATTTGACTTCCGTTTACATCAATGACAAAGATGTCGGGAAAGTAGTCAAGATTAATAATGATCTTTTCTTTTGCGATATTTTCTTTTTCAATATTGAGGTTGATTTCTCCCCGGCTGCTTTTTCTTTCAGTTTCTTTTGCGTCTAGTATTTGACCGGTTTCGGTGATTGCTATTGGTGTTTCTGGTGAGCATTGTGCCAGATTTCCAGCGGCCAGAACATTGTCTTGCACTTGAGTTACTGAATGGTTTTCAAACTTAAGATCGCTTAAGTTTTGATAAAATTCCAGTTTATCCTCATGGACTGGTTGGGGAAGAAGGTGATTTCTATTTTCAAAGATTGCCAAAAAAGAAAGACTAATAAAAAAAACGATAGAAAGTGCCCCTGGCTTAATTTTTGCAAGCAAAAACCCTCCTAGGGCGCTGGTAATAAAAACTATTATTCCTAGTATTCTCCAAGGAAATTGAATTGCCTGGAGGATGGTTACTTTTTCCCAAATAAGGTTAGATATTGGCAGATCAAGGAAAATAAACAACAAAGCTATTAAGGTAAAAGAGAGAATTAGTAAATTTTTCTCTAAAAGTTTTTTATTTTTACGAATAAGATTTATTACCAAGAAAACAACGCCTGCTGCTAAGGTAAACCAGTGGGCGATTCCTAGCCGAAAAGACATTGCATCTAGAGAAACATTACTGGCAGAATCTCCGTATCCCCATGGTGAGCTGATGAGCTGTTTTAGGATTGGAAAGTGGTCTTTATACAAAAAAACGGGTGTTGCTATCTGAGTGAATTTTTGTTCTAAAAAAGCAGGTATTAGGAAAAAAGCTCCTAATCCAAAGATACTGACAAAAGAAAAGATGGTTAAATATATTTTCTTTTTGTTAACTTTTGTCGTAATTAGCTTAGAAATTAAATAAATTGCTATTACTGGGACAGTAAGTAGAAAAACAACATTATGAGAAATACTAAGAAGACCTCCGGAAAAAGAAGCTAGAAAAAAATAAAAAATTGGCTTTTTATTATTTTTATCTAAAGCCAGGCAGTAAAAATAAAAAATTGCTGGGGCAACAGCGTAAGCTAAATATTCCGGACTACCCCTGACATAAACTAAAACAAACCGGTAGGGAGCATAGAGATAAACTAGTGCAGAAGTTAATGCGGCGAGAGAATTTTTAGTTTCTTTTTTTAGCCAAAGGTAAATAAACAAGCTACCAAAAAACAATGACAGCAAGCTAATTGCCTTAATTGAATCGATAATATTTCCTAAAAAGGAAATAAAAATTGGTGATAAATAGTAGTAAAGGGGATTGAAAAAATTATATATTGGTGTTCCACAGCCGAAATTTAATGTTCCTGCCCAACGTAAAGGAAAATGGCCTTCTTTTAAAGTAAAAAATGCATCGAGGCTTCTGACCAAATGATGGTCAAGGTCGTGAGTTTGATAGTAGGAGTATTTAAAAAGGCCCTTGCTTGCCCAAGCAGTTAAAAAAGCTAAGACTAAAAGAGCCAATAGATTAGTGGTTTTATTTTTTTTAGCCATTGATTGCTAAGAGAGTATATCATTTGCAATTTCGGTCAGATTTTAGCCTCAAGCAGATATGTCGCTTTTTGCTTATGTTATAATCATAATAAAGTTATCTACTTTTGATAAATAGATGTCAATAGAATGTGCTGGTTTATACCCCACAGAAACAAAACCTGCAAGTTTGGATAGAGTTATGAGCAGGTTTGGGAGGGAGTTTGAGAGACAGGAACTTGCTGGATCTCCGATGCGACCGGTGGTGAAAATGATTTTGCTTGCACTTGAAGAAGGATTTAGCACCAAGAATTCTTCAGAAGATTGTCCCGATTTTGAACTCATTGCTCTTGGTTCTGTATTGGTTGGTTTGAGCAATCCAGGCGATATAGATAGGCTCGGACAAATTCTTTGTGGTCACTTGACGAAAGGGATAAATGAAGTAGGAGGGGTTTTGTCTGGGAGAACAGGAGTAGAGTATGTTCCGATGTCTCAGTGCTGGAGAATAGCAATAGAGCTTGCTTACTTGATGGAGTTTATGGAACAGAAAGAAGAACCGCCTGAAATTTCAGGCTATAGCAGCAGAAGAGAGCTTGGAGAACTGCTTATCAGGGGGGGGCAGGTCAAAGACAATAATACTGCACGTCAATTAGTTTGTGCTTCTTGGGCAGATGTTTCAGCAAAATTTGGCCCCATCTCTTTTGTTAAGCCAGTTTCTTTGCCGTCAGGAGAAAGTGAAGAACCTGAAGACATGGGAAGAAGTTTGATGAAAGCCCCTTCCCAGTCTTTTGATTCTTCTTCTCAATTAGATGTCGGCGGTCCAGAGTACAGAGAAGTAGTTTCTTGGGTCAGAGAAACTGTTTTAGAGCCTCTTCTTGAATTAGTTGGAGAAAGGAATTCAGAGTTGTATTTGGGAGAGCGGATATTTGTTTGTCAAGAGTCGACTGCAGAGAATTGTCCCAAAAAACCAGAGAGGGGGTTTGACGGAATAATGCACATGTTGCCGGATGAGACCTCTCAATAAACAGAGTTGATTTTTTCTTTTTTAATAAATCCCTCAATATTTTCGTAAGTCGTTTTTATTATCCTCTCCACCGCTTCTCTGGTGTTGAAGGCGTTATGGGGGGTAATAATCACATTTGGTTTTTCTCTGAGGATGTGAGCCGTTACCAGTTCGCTTAAATCGTCTTTAGAGATAAATTTGTCGAAAAGAGAGCTTGGTTTGTCAATTGTTTCTTCTTCTTCCAGTACGTCTAGACCAGCACCAAAAAGTATTTTTTGTTCAATGGCTATTAAAATCGCTTCAGTTTCAATGATTGGGCCTCGGGAAGTGTTTATCAGTACTGCTCCCGACTTCATCCTTTTAATGTTTTCTCTATTAATAAGATGATGGGTAGCCTGGCAATAGGGGACATGAATGGAAACAATATCAGACCTTTCCAGGCATTCCTCAAGGTTTACTCTTTCATAGCCTAGTTTTTTTTCTTCCTCGGGATGAGAGGATCTGGTTACTCCTAAAACCTCCATTCCGAAAGCCCGGCCATAGCGTACCATCCATTCACCAATCGTACCTACGCCAATTATCCCTAGAGTTTTTCCTTTAAGATCAAATCCGGTAAGACCGGTAGGGGAAAATCCTCCTTGGCGGACTCGATTGCTTCCTTCAACAATCCGGTGGCTAAGAGCTAAAATTAAACCAAAAGCATGTTCGGCAATGGTGTTTTCTCCATAAGAAGGAACGTTGGCAACGGTAATTTTTTTAGATTTGCAGTATTTAAGATCAATATGATCAAAGCCGGTTGACCGGGTAGCAATCATTTTTAAATTAGGTAGTTTTTTTAAAATTTTTGCTGATAGGTCAGAGTAGATGAATGTAGAGATAATTTCGTAATCTTTGGCAATATCAACAGCCTCTTCAACTTCCTGGTCGTAAATATCAGCGCCGAGTTTTCTGGCGTAAGTGGGAAGGATATCTTTTTCCCAGTCTCTTTTTTCAAAAAAAGCAATCTTCATACTATTAATATAGAATGAAAACTAACTCTGTTGCAAGACCAAGGATGCGGTTTATTCAAGTGCATTGCAAATAAGTAGTTAGTTCTGAATTGTTCACAATGAAGAGTAGATAAACTTTGTCATGAACTAAAGAAATTTGACTGTCGAAAGTATTGTTATAAAAGTTTGATCCAAACCACCACCAGCGACAAACATTTTAAATTCTATGGGAGAATTGCCATTGGCTATTTGGACAATGTGATATCGCATATCCGGGACGGCTTGAATTATATAAAAACTTTTTGCGGCAGTACTTCCGAGTTTTATCTCAGAAATATCATCATCTTGGTCCCAGTTTTTTCCTTCATCAAGACAAGGAAATCTATTTGAATCAGTTGAGACAGATTTCGAACAAGATTTTATATTAGCATAATCAGTAAGATTGGAGGATGCCGTTAAGTATATTTCCGGTTTAGAGTCAGGTGAAGCACGAAAACCAAAAGAAACACTAGCGTTTCTTTCTTCCATTACTAAATAGTTCTCAGGATGCATTAACTCGAAATCCATATCTTCATTCTTATAAGTTTTCCAGTTTTCGGTTCCGTCTATTTGTTTGTTTCTGATAAATTCAAAAGTTGAAAGGACAGAATCGTAATCACTAAAATCTGCTTGTCTTGATTTATCAATCCCAATTATTACAATCGCATGGTTGTTATTAACAACTGTGGTTGTACGGATTGGAAACTGTTCGTTTCCTATATCATCAACATAATCATATTGATAAGCCAACTTTCCTCCGACTACAGTTGTTTTTTCGTTAGAAAGACTGATTTTAGGAGATTCTCTTTCCGCGTATTCTCGAGAAGATAAGTCGTTTTTATTCTCGTAAGCCAGTATCTGAATTTCTAAAGAATCTAATCTAATGCCAACCGCTTGCCATTGTTCAGCCTCAAGGCCAGAAGATTCTCCGATTTCAAACAAAGCTCCCTCCTGAGGGTATTTTATTGAAAAACCATATCTTTCATTAGAGTAGACTTCCCAATCGCTTGAGAGACTGGTTGTAAGAGTTGGACTAACCGACAAATTTAGCTCTTTGGTAATAATTTGTTTTTTTAATTGTTGGTTTTGATATGCTAAATAACCGATTGTTCCCACGAGAAATAAAACTAATATTGTTGACCCAATGAAAATCCAGGATTTTTTTCCGGAGACTCTTGTCATTTCAGATTCGCTTTGGGGTTGAGAAAGTGAGTTTTCAAAAACAGTCTTTTGTGAAAGGTCGTTTTCCATGAAAATATACTAAACCAATGAGAATAATAATTCAATAATTGTAGTAGTTTTATCTTAAAAAGACTGTTGAGATAAGGTGGAGGATAGAAATATGGGCCATTTGATCCAGTCCTAAAAACTTCCACTGATGTTTGGGAAATTTATTAGTCATTTCTTTTTTAAAAATATCAATAGCAAGATGGCTGGAAAATCTGATAAATAAAGCAATTATCAGGTAGTTTAAATTTAGATAGAAACATAAAACTACTGCTGTTCCCAGAGTAGTAATCGCCACATGGGCAAGCATGTATTTATTTAATCCTTGTTTTTTTCGGAGATAGTTTCTCCTTGAGCAACAAAGTCGGTAAAAAAATGTATTAAAACCAAAAGATAAAAGGCTTTAATCATTATTGACTAGTTTTTCTGCAACATTTGTAATGGCTTCGGTGCTTTTCTGATTAATCTTTCTTTCTTTGTTGATGTTTTTTTGAAGTTTTTTCATCACGGCAGGATCATTAATAATTTCTCTAAGAAGCTTAGTTAGTTTTTTTGGAGTTTGTGCAACCCAGCCTAGTTTTTTTTCTTTAATCAGTTCCAAACAACCATCCTCTTGTCCGCTAATATGAGAAATAGCTATGAATGGTTTTTGGGTGGCAACTGACTCAAAAATAAGATTTGGTCCTGCTTTTCCTATCACTAAATCTGCTTTAGCCATTGACCAATGAATTTTTTTACTAAACTGGTAAACATCAATGTTTAAATTTCCCTTTTGAGAAAAGACACCGCTTTCAACTCCTTTTTTAAAAAAAGAAAAAGTTTTGAATAGAAACTTGTTTGATCCAGAAACTAAAATTAGTTTAATATCAGCATTAACTTTTAAAAAGCAAGGGAGGAACTTTATTGTTGAGTTTGTTCCCCAGCTACCACCGCAAAAAAGAACCGTTAAGGGCTTTTCTTTTTTCTTCTTTTCTTTGATAAAAAACTGTTTTCTGGTTGGCCAACCGACTACGGAAAAAATCTTTGGATCAAAGCCCCATGCCTTGGCAGTATCAATGCCGTTTTTATCATAGATAAGGTTGGTATCGGCATTTGGATCTACTTCCATCGGACTGTAAGTTTTTGGGTTGGCGATGAGATTGAAGTATTTGTAGTCGTATTTATTTTTTAGTTTTTCTATCGTTTGGTTGTAGAGAAAATAGGTGGAAATAACCAAATCGGGCTTAAACCATTTAATCTCTTTTTCTATTTCTCTCTTTTTCTTTTTGTTTGAATAAAACTGGTTGAATATTTTGCTGATTTTTTTGCTTTGAGAGGCTTTAAAAAACGGTTTTTGCAAAGTGGGAAACAGTTGGTATATGGGTTTGTAAACCAAGGTGGTTTCGCTAAATTCAGAAAAATGAGTTTTTGTTTTCCAGCCGTGAGAAGCAAACCCTTGCTCAACTGCTTCTGCTAAGCTTTGGTGGCCCATTGAGGTGGTAAAAATAAGTATTCTTTTTCTCATTGCTGGTATCTTACTTATAAGAAAGGGAAAAGACAAATAAAAAGGCGGGATTGCTCCCGCCAGTTTTCATTTCAGGCTTAGTATTACTTAAGCTCTACTTTAGCTCCAGCCTCCTCCAAAGACGCTTTTGCTTTTTCTGCATCTTCTTTTTTGGCATCAACCAAAATTTCCGCAGGTACTTTTTCTGTCATGTCTTTAGCTTCTTTAAGTCCCAGTTCGGGCTTAATTTCTCTTAATGCCTTGATAGTATTAATTTTGTTTGCTCCTCCGTCAGTCAAAACAACGGTGAAACTAGACTTTTCTTCTACGGCGGCCTCTTCTCCTCCGCTGGCTGCCCCAGCAGCGGCAACAGGAGCGGCGGCCATTGCCTGAACTCCAAATTTATCTTCCATTGAGGAAACGAGTTCGGAAAGCTCCAAAACTGAAAGCTTAGAAACATCCTCAATGATCTTTTCTAATTTTGGATCAGTTTTAACTTTCTTTTCCTCATTTTTTACCTCATTTGTTTTTTTGTCATCGGCCATAGTTTTCACCTCCTTTTTTTGGATAATCTTTATTAAATATTAATTAGTTGACTCTTTGCTTTCTTTATATGCTTTTAGTGTCAGTAGTAGTTTTGTTTGATTAAACTTCATACTGTAAACAAGTCTTTGCAGTGGGTTTGCCAGTCCGCCAACAATTTTTCCTAGCAAAACATCTTTGGAAGGCAGGGAAATGAACTTAGTAAGCTGTTCTAAAGATAAAATAGCTCCTTGATAAACTCCCAGTTTAAACTCTGGTCTTTCGTATTTTTTTCTTGTTCCTTCGACTGCTTTCAAAGGGGCGATTTCATCCTCATCTCCTAAAACCAAAGCGGTTGGGCCGGTCAAAACTTCATCAAGCTTGATACCCATATTGGCAAGAGCAATTGAAATTAGGGTATTTTTAGCTACCATCATTGAACCGCCAGCCTCACGGATTGCATCTCGCATTTCACGAATCTGTTCAGCAGATAAGCCTTGATAGTCAATTAAAGCGGCACTTTTAGCTCCTTTTAGGGTAGCCTGAATATTTTCCACTTCGTATATTTTTGTTTGATTAGCCATTTTTTAAATTAAAAAAGCCTCGGAAAACCCGAGGCACAAAAAACAAATTTTTCCTCGGCAAGATTTTTCAGCTTTGTTAAGCCCTTGCTGTCTTCGGGTTGTACTTATACTATCACAATCGAAGGATTTGTCAATTTAAAAAAATGGTTTGCTATAATTAGTTTCGTATTTATAAACGACATGGAAACAGAAAATGGTGGAGAAATTGAAGGACTAGAGGGCAAATCTTGTGCCGCTTTTAGATTTGAAGCGATAGATCATGTTAATAGCCTTTCTTGCCAATATATTGAGCTGGCAGGGAGGTTAAAAGAAATTGATGGCGGGGACAGTTTGGCTTTTCACTTGACAGAAAATACTCCTCACGATCGTAACGGGTTGGTTTTAGATCGAGCCGCTTCTGCTTACTATATGCTAAGCCGTTTATCTTCGCAACCGCAGGAGCTGGATATTGTCTGGGGATTAGTAAGACAGGAGGATAATCAGGCAAAACTACACGAGTATTTAAACGAAGTGTTGCCAAGTAGATACGATGATATGGGCATGTTTTATAAAAGGTCTGGTCATATTGCTCAAGTTTTTGGTGAGTATTATGGTTGGGTTGCGCTTTTTGATTCTCTTTATAGCGGACAGCCTCCTTTAACGGAGGAAATGGCCGAATTTACGATGATAAATACCATGGCTGCTCATGACATTGCCGTTGTCTCTGCAAATGGGCAGTTAGTAACCACCCCTGAAATTAATAGATGTATTTGGCGAGCAAAAAGAAGTAAGTTTAGTTCATAGACTCAATCCCTGCCTGACTGATTTTGTAGGCAGTCAATATTCTGCTAGTAGTTTAGTAATAATCTTCTCAAGTTTACTTTTCTAACTGTTTGTCATATAATCTCAACCTGTAGTCCGCCGTAGCTCAGTTGGAAGAGCAACGCCTTTTTGAGGCGCAAGGTCGTGGGTTCAAATCCTACCGGCGGAATGGTACCAACCCGAGTCCACGGCGGACTTGGGTTTTAAGACCTTTTTCTCGGGGAGGGGGAGTGACGACGGAAAAGTCTGCATCTGCATGCCCGCAGACTTTTTTTATCCCTTCCTCCCCGTTCCAACTTTTATTGACCTTCCTCTTTTTCCGTGATAGCGTTAGTTATGGCAGAAACCGGTGGTTTGGAAAAACAACTTTCAAAACTGAATGCAAACCTGGAGGATTCCTTAAAGAGAAATCGCTACTTTATCTATTCTTCTCGTCCGTTTAAATTTGTCTGGCTTAATTTTATCGCCGGCATTTTTCATTCTATCGGCATGGCAGTTGGCACACTGCTTGTTTTGACTGTTGGCGGATTTCTTGTAGCCAGATTTTTATCTGGAGTTAATTTGACCGAGGTGGTTTCTGACTGGCTTAACCAGGTCACTCAGCAGTCAACGGTTAAGATGATGGGGAATTAATATGGATAAATCTAAATTTTCAACAAAGCCATTTATTAAAAAGGTAGAAAAGCCTTGGGGGTATGAGCTTGTTTTTGCCCCCACCACTTCTCCTGTGACGGGAAAAATGCTTCACCTGGATGAGGGGAAAAGATTTAGTCTTCAGTATCATGACAAAAAGGAGGAGGTTTTAACTTTGGTTTCCGGCCGGGCGACTTTGTCGATTGAGAATGGCAAAGGCGAGATGGAAGACTTGGAAATGGAAAAAAACAAAGGTTATCTTGTTTGTATTTTTCAAAAACACCGAGTTGCTGCAATCTCTGACTGTGATGTTTTCGAAGCCTCAACCGGAGAAAAAGGCAATACTGTGAGGGTTGAAGACGATTATAACCGGTCTACAGAAACAGAGGATTTGCGAAAAAAAAGATGAAGTCCCTTTCTGTCCTAAAAAAAAGCGATATTTCCCGGATAAAACTAATTTGTTTTGATTGTGACGGAGTTACGGTAAAAAGAGGAACAGAAATCAGTCAAAAATTTGATCAGGGAAGTAATTTTCTTAAAATCCACACTTACATTATCTCTGAGCAGATGAGGGATAAGATAAACGAGCTTAAAAAATACTTTCATGTATCTTTTTCTTCGGGAAGAAGCCTTTCATATCTTCAAATGATGTATGGAGAGATTTTATGGGAGAACTCAAGCCTGCAAGGCGAGAACGGAATTTTTGCCCTAGTAGACGGTCAGGTTGTCCAGCATAAAAGATATCCTCTGACGGTTTTGGAGAAAATTGAGGATATTAGAGGTGAGATTAGAAAACTACAAAAGACAAATAAAGATATTTTAGGATTTGAGCCAAAGCAGTTTTTGGTCACTGTTCATTGTAAAAAAGAAATTCAGGAAATTTATAATACTGTTCATAGAATTGATACCAATAACCAATTCTATGTTTGGTGGAACTACGAGGCTTTTGATATTGGCCTTGAGAATGTAAACAAGGGATTTGGTTTGAGAAGTTTGGCAAAATTTTTAAAAATTGAGCCGTCTCAAACAATGGCAATTGGCAACGGGATTAATGACAAAGACATGGTTGAGGTAGCAGGAATCGGTGTCACCACCGACCCTGAAGTGTTGGAAGCTGATTTTCAAACCGAAGGAAAACTTCACCTAGGAGGAGAGGAACTGGTTGACAGGCTTTTGACGCTAGTTAAGCAGTGATTTGTAGAAACCAACATCTCTGCCAACTACTCTGTCCCAGTCCTGCTTTAGGTTGTGATCTGAGTTTGGGTAGTAAAAATAGTCAACCTTTTTGCCTAACTTTTCTAATTTGGTGATAATCTCTTCCTGCCATTTTTCCGGCACCCAGTTGTCACTGCCGCCTTGATGAATTTGAATTGGCGCTGCAATTTTATCCAGATACGAATTTATATCATAGTCCTTAGGGTTGTAGTCTTTTAAAAATTCATCAAATCTATCAATGACTAGTTGGCTTTCGGGAGTAATTTGATCGTAATCAATATACTCCAAAACACTTTCCGGAAAACTTTGAGTTACCGGGGCCCAGAGGGAGGTGGGGTAGTTTTCGCCGGTAATTTCTAATACAGAAATAGCAATCTGGCCGCCATTACTATGTCCCCAGAGAAAAGCATTTTTGCCGTCAAAGTGTGAAAAATCATTCAGCGAGGAAAGCAGACTAAGAACAGTTACCGGCCGGGCAAACCTTGCTTTTAAAATATCTTCCGACTCACTGTCAGATTGGCCAAAACCTAAAAAATCAGGAGCAAGTGTAATAAATCCGTTTTCGGCAAACACTCCGGCAGCTTTTCTGGTTCCCAAACCGGTAAAATACATTTCTTTGTCAGCGTAACCCCTGATCATAATAATTACTGGAAAAGGACCTTTCCCTTTCGGAATATTTGCCATGCCACTGATAGTTTTTCCTTGGCTTTCATAAGTAAAAAGCCAGGAGATGTAGTTTTCCTCATCGCTGATTACTCTTTCTAACTTTATCTCTCCGTTCTCAATCTTGATTTTGGAGAGGGCATCAAAGCGGTACTTCTCTAAAGAAAGCTGTTTTTGTGGAGTGGACTTTTTTAAGCTACTACCAAGAGGAGAGAGAATATTGCCGTCTTTTTGTGAAAGAATAAGAAAGGTGGCCAAAACTATTCCGGCAATGACCAAAGCACTAGCGGCAATAAACCTTCTCATCATTATTTGGAAGGGTATCAAGAAAAAATGCCAAGAGCAACAAAAAGAAGTTTTATGTTGTGATATAATCTCTCCATGGCTAAGGTACGGAGTTTTATGGTGGAAATTCTAAATATTTTGCGTCAGGTTACCTGGCCTGACAAAGATACTTTAGTTCAGCTGACAATTGTGGTAATATTTGTCTCGGCGGTGGTTGGGTTGTACCTTGGCGGTGTTGACTTGGGTTTAACCAAACTACTTGGAGTACTATCGGTGGCAAGATGAAGAAGAAAAAAAAGGATAAATATCGTTTTTTAATTAGCAAAGAACCGGCTTGTCTGTCGGCGGCATGGTATGTGATTCACACCTATTCTGGTCATGAATATAAGGTTGTTCAAGCCTTGAAACAAAGGGTTGAAACAATGGGCTATCAAAACAAGGTTTTTGAGGCGGTGATTCCCCTAAAGACAAAGTTTATTATTCGAAGGGGCCAAAAAACTAAAACCAAAGAAAAAGTTTTTCCCGGATATGTTTTGATTCATATGGATTTGGACGACAATTCCTGGATTTTGGTGAAAACCACCCCAGGGGTTACCGGTTTTGTTGGCACAGGTAACCAACCATCACCAATTTCTGAAAAGGAAGTAGAAAAGATAATAAGCAAGGTTAAAAAAGATAAGCCGGAATTTCAGGCTAAGTTTACCGTTGGCGAGGCGGTTAAAATTACCGATGGACCGTTCGCAGACTCCTTAGGAACAATTGAAGAAATTGATGATAAGCGCGGCAAGTTAAAAGTTTTGGTTTCGATTTTTGGTAGAGAAACTCCGGTAGAGCTGGATTTTCTTCAGGTTAATAAAATCTAATTAGTTGGCAAAAATTTAAAAAAATGGCAAAAAAAGTTCAGGCAGTATTAAAACTCAATCTCCCCGCGGGAACAGCAAATCCCGGACCTCCAGCAGGACCGGTATTGGGTCAGTGCGGGGTGCCAATTATGGATTTTATCAACCAGTACAACGAGGCTACCAAAGATAAAAAAGGCAGTATTATTCCAGTAGTAATCACTGTTTATGAAGACAGAAGCTTTACTTTTATTACCAAACTACCTCCGGTTTCCGAGTTAATAAAGAAAAAGCTGGGTTTGAAAAAAGGGTCGGGAGAGCCGAAAAGGGAAACGGTTGGCAAGCTTTCTCAAAAAGACTTGACGGAAATTGCCGAGGAAAAAATGAATGATCTAAACGCTGCCAGCCTGGAAGCAGCTAAAAAAGTTATTTCCGGTACCGCCAGAAGTATGGGGGTAGAGGTAGAGAATTAAAGCATTAAAAATAAACATGGGAAAAAAGAAAATCGCTGAAGTTGGTAAAAAAGAAACTGCTAAACCTAAAAAAGAGAAAGCGAAGACAGAGAAGCCGGTGGACGAAGCTTTAGTAGAAGGCGAAGATGATAAAGCTAAAAAGTCAGAGAAAAAACTGAAAATTAGGGGCAAAAACTACCTTTCAGCCAAAAAAAAGGTTGGCGAGAAGGCATATAAAATTAACGAGGCGATAAAACTTGTTAAAGAAACTTCATTTTCAAAATTTACTGGTAGCTTAGAAGTTCATTTGGTGATTGATAAAAAAGGGGAGTCTTTTGAGGTTAAAATGCCCCACTTTAAAGGAAAAGAAAAAAAGGTCGTTGTTTTGACCGATAAGGTAGCCGCGGATATAAAGGCTGGCAAGATAGATTTTGATATTTTAGTAGCCTCTCCAAAACAGATGCCTCAGATTGTTCCTTTTGCCAAAGTTTTAGGCCCAAAGGGACTGATGCCTAACCCAAAGAGCGGAACTTTAGTTGACGACCCAGAAAAAGCGGCAAAAAAACTTTCCGGCGGCGGAGTGAAAATCAAAACAGAGAAAAAACAACCGGTTATTCACGTGATTGCCGGAAAACTAGACCAGCCTGACAGTGAGCTAACTGCTAATGTAGAAGCTTTAGTGAAGAAAATTGGAAAAGGAAGAATCTCTAAAGTCTCTTTCTGTGCAACTATGGGACCAGGAATCAGAGTTAGTCTCTAATATGGCTTTGCCCAACTTCTTTTTTGAAAAAAACTACTGGAAAAAAGATTTTTTAGTCATCGGTGTTGACGAAGTGGGTAGAGGCGCACTGGCCGGTCCTGTGGTCTCGGCAGCAGTAGCTTTTTTACCTCCAAAACTCAAAACAAAATTTCCTGATTGGGAAACTGTTGATTTTTCCGCAGTAGGGATAAACGATTCTAAAAAACTTACTTCAAGGAAAAGAGGATATTTCAGCAAACTAATTAAAAGACACTCTCTTTGCTGGGGGATAGGAGAAACTTCACCGGGACTAATCGACAGCAGGGGTATTGTTTGGGCAACGCAAAAATCAATGCGCCAAGCTGTTAAAAACGCCCAGCGAAGGTTGAAATATCGACTAGGGGGTAAATACTGGCAGATAAACTCCTTTCTGTTGATTGATGCTTTTCATGTTAAGTATGTTCCTGGAATTGGGCTAAAAAACCAGAAGCCGATTATCAAAGGAGATGAAAAGTCGATTTCTATTGCCGCCGCTTCAATAATTGCCAAGGTCTATCGAGACGATCTGATGTCCAAATTGTCTTGTAGTTTTGGTCGTTGGAAATTATACGGGTGGGAGAAAAACAAAGGCTATGGAACTAAAAGTCACAAAATAGCAATTAAAAACCATGGTATTTCCAGACAGCACAGAAAAAGCTTTTGTGGCCTTTAGAAATTGATTAAGGGATCTTTCTTTGCTAAAATCGGGGGTATTTAAATACAATGACTCCAAAAGCAGAATTACTAGACGGAAAGGGGATATCGCCCGATCAGATAAACCCAAACCCCGTCGAGAAAGATGCTGCTGCTTTATCACTAATAATCTTAAATAGGGCTGTTTTAGGTTTTGAGATTAATACAGGAGAAGCGGCTGTATTAATAGGAATGATTGCTGAAAATAACGGCAGAGAGAGATATGTTCATCCTGTTTTATCCTCTATTGAGGGGAGACTGTTTGTTTTGGGTGGTAGCGTGTTTGGAGATATCTTTAGAGCTAGGGAAGAAAGCCTGCAAGGCAATGGACTGGTTGTTGATTGGGGAGGGGAAATTGGAGAAGTAAGATATGCCTGTGGATCATTTTTCGATGATAATGGCGATTTTATTGAGGGAAATCGCTATGACCCATTTGATTTTCGTTTCGATGGTGTGACGAGAAGCTTGGTTCTTTTTCATGTTACCCGTGCTGATCAATTGGAAGAAGGTCATTTGCGAAAAGTCAGGGAATCAGTATTAGGGGGTCTCAGGTCGGCTTCAGAAATACATCCTTCTGTTTGATTTCCTGCTATAAATTGAAAGAATATTGGTTTATTTGCTATAATCGGCACATTCAATGACAAGAGAACAAGTTTGTTCACTATTAAGACCATTCCCCATAGAAGACAGTGTACATATGAGTCCTGATGGAAAGGAGGCTTATGGAATGATTTTACTGGCAGAAACTTATCATAATCGCAGTAGTGGAGAAGCACCAAAGTCGTTGATTGGTTTAGCTGTCGGGCCAGATAGTTGCTCGGTTTTTCCTATTTTGGGTGTCGTTGGTAGGGATCATCAACCTGATAGTATTTGTTTAATCAGTGGTCTAAGACTTTCTGTTGCCACTCCGGCCAGAATTTTGCGCGTAGGTAGAGAAATGGAAGAGATACTTTCTGCGGGAGACAGTTTTTTTAATGAAAGATTATTATTCAATAGACAAGGAGAGCTGGTGAGGTCGTCTTTTGAAATGGTACCCCCCAGCTGTCTGGAAAGTTCCAGAGAAGCTTTTCGTTGGCTGGTTTTGAGTTTTTCGACCAGAACGGCCGGAGATGAGACACTGCGCCAGGAAACAATTTGTCGGGCACTTGCTCGTACCAAAAATGGAGAGGGGGATTGGCAACGTGCAAGGGCTGGATAATTTTTTAACCTCATTTTTTTCTCTTGAGGTTATTTCTGGAAAAAAGGTCAGAATTCCTTATTGGCGAAACAGATTAAGTTTAGGAGGGCTGCGCCGGATTCAAGGGCTGTTCGGAGGTAAGGGAACACCCTTGCAAATCAAAAGAGCAACAGTAGAAAAAGCAGAAAAATCGTCAACTAACTTAAAAAAACTTTCTTCTGACCAGATTAGAAAATTTATGAGGCAAAAAAGAATCGGTCTAGATTGTTCTGGGTTTGCTTTCCAGATTTTAAATTTTCTCTTTCCTGAATTCTGGAGGGGATTAAAGATGGCTCCAGGAAAAAGTACCAATCCGATAAGAAGATTTAATGCCTACGCATTAACTTCAAAAGAGAATTCTACCGGAATTGATAAAGTGAAGAATCTAAAACCGGGCGATCTTATTTCGTTTTCTTGGCAAGGAAAGATTGATCACGTTTTAACGGTAGTTAAAGTTTCAGAAAATGTTATTGTCTATGCTCATTCTTCGGAAAAAACAAAAATTACCGGACCCCATCTAGGGAAAATTAAAATTGTTGATCCAGAAAAGGGACTAGACAAACAGATGTGGCTAGAGAGAGATAGGGATGGAACATTAATTTCTAAGTATTTAGTTTCTAGTCAAGCAAGAAGGATAAAAGTTGACAAGGATAGAGGAAGATAGTTTAGCGCCTTTTTTAAACGATCCAGATTTGCAACAGCTTGCGTTTCTCGAAAGACTGTCTGATTTGGCTGATTATCAAGTTGGAGCGGGGGTATCTTTTGCACTTATGGAACGATTTCCTGGTGGTTCCATTAGATACGATGTGATTAGGAGATTGGATTATTTTGGACTAGCCACTGTTAGTAATATGAGATACCACAAAGCCTTTATTGATGGATATTTTGGTGGAGAGTCAGGTTTAGCTAGGCTGACGGAGCCTGTAATTACTGCCTACAACCGTTTTAGTATCTCTTTTTGCATTGGAGTATTGGGGGCGGTTTTAATCAACTAGAAACCTTAATGGGTTGGGATAAAGGAGAAGCAATGGCCGTCTTTGAAGGTGATTTGTCTGGTAGGGGTTTGGCAAGGTACATGAGGGAAACTATCGTAACAAAAGGTTTTGGGAATGAGGATAAAAGAGCGATGATTGGTGCAACACAATGCTGCATTGATTTAGTAACGATAATTATCGCTCTTGAAGATATAGCCCGTGACTTTTAGCCTTGTTTGTTAGATAATCTGTTATTCTCATGATTAAAAATCGAGCCAGTGAAAAATCAGATTGGTTTACCAAATCAAAGCTTAGTAAGATTGTTTTTTCTGGATGGGAGGTTTTTTGCCAGAAAAATGGGATAGATAAAAACTTTCTCAAAAAGGAGAATCTTCAGCTTGTACATCCTTCCGATTCTTCTTTTGGTGACTATTCATCCAATTTAGCAATGATTGTTTTTGGCCGGGTAAAAGATAAAGCTGGTGTTAAGACCCCTTTTGAATTGGCAGAAAAAATTGCCAGTGAAATTAACGAAAATGATCTGGTCGGTAAAGTTGAGGTGGCTCAGCCTGGATTTATCAATTTTTGGATGGCAGAAAAATATTTGCTAAAAAGAGCAGGTTTATATTTAGATAGAAGTGAATTCGAAAAAGAAATGGCTAAAACCGGCAAAGGAAAAACGGTGGTGGTTGATTATTCCGCTCCCAATATTGCCAAGCCATTTGGAATTGGTCATCTTCGTTCGACCACAATTGGTCAGACAATTTACAATCTTTATTCTTTCTTGGGATGGAAAGCGATAGGCGACAATCACTTGGGCGACTGGGGTACTCAGTTTGGCAAGTTGATTGTGGCGATTAAAAGTTGGTGGGACAAAGATCTTTCTTTGTTAACCATTGCCGATTTAGAAAAACTTTACGTTCGTTTTCACCAGGAAGCGGAAAAAGACCTAAATCTTGATGATCAAGCAAGAAGCTGGTTTAAAAAACTGGAAAAAGGGGACAGTGAGGCCAAGAACATCTGGCAGTGTTGTGTGGATGTTTCCCTAAAAGAGTTTGACCGAGTTTATGATCTTTTATCAGTAAAAATTGATCATGCTTACGGAGAGTCGTTTTATTTCAAAGAAGGTCGAATGGTCAAGGTGGTTGCTGATGCTAAGAAAAAATCTCTTTTGAAAGAGAGCCAGGGGGCAATGGTGGTAGATATTGGTGAAAAGGTGCCAGCGATGCTTATAAAGTCCGACGGAGCTAGCACCTATCTTCTTCGCGATCTGGCGACAATTGCTTTCAGAAAGAAAACTTGGAATCCTGATCTTTTAGTCTATGAGGTCGGTATGGACCAGAAACTTCACTTTAAGCAGGTATTCAAAACTGCACAAAAGCTGGGTTATTTTAATATTGACAAGATGATTCACGTCGCCCACGGGATGATTCGTTGGAAAGACACTAAATTTTCGACAAGAAAAGGGAGAACGATCCACTTAGAAGAAGTCTTAGACGAAGCCGTCTTGCGAGCCAGAAAAATTATTGATAATAGCGGTACTAGTAAAGGACTTGGCAAGAAAGAAAAGGAAAATGTCGCTACTGCAGTAGGAATTGCCGGAGTAAAGTTTAATGATCTTAAACAAGAACCAGAGAAAGATATTGTTTTTGATTGGGATAAGGTGCTTTCTCTGGAAGGGTATTCGGCCCCTTATCTTCAATATACCTACGCCAGGGCGATGAGTGTGCTAAAAAAAGCTATGTTAGGTTCCAAATCAAAGTATAAATTTTCAAGAACCAATTTAGAAAGAGAAGAGCTAGAGCTTTTAAGGTTTTTTGATCGTTTTCCGGGAACAATTCTGTCCGCCGCCGAAAGCTTCTCTCCTCATTTTATCTGTCAGTATCTTTTCTCTTTAGCACAAAAGTTTAATTTGTTTTATCAGAAATGTCGGATTATTGACAAAGGGAAAACTGGTGACAAGGAAGCTTTCAGATTATTTTTAACGCTAGTGACAGCAGAAATTTTAGAAAACGGCCTTTCTCTTTTAGGGATAGATGTTCTGGAAAAAATGTAATAATCTCCGCAATTTTGTATCTTTTTTCCTAGCTCAATACAATTTACGACAAGCGATTATATGGCCTTTACGTAGATGATTGCTTTAAAAGAGGAGTATTGAGAAAGTAATTTACCCTTTTTTGTCAGGCGAGTATTCTCCGCATAGTGGTGAGGAAGGCTGTGTTTTTTATATTTTACGACTCTCAAGTGGTGAATTCAAAAATATCAAAAAGATAGGATTATTTGAAGTGGTGAATCCCTATGATACATTAATTGCCAGTTGACAACGCTACCGATGGGGTCTAAATTCATAAACACACGCTAAATAGATAGTTTTTTGTTAATAATTCTGCCCAATATATAAATAATGTTTTGTCCTTACTGTGGTTTCGATCAAAGTTCGGTTTTGGAATCTCGGGACGCCGAGGACGGGGTGGTTACCCGCCGCCGCCGCGAGTGCGTTAAGTGTGGTAAAAGGTTTACTACTTACGAGCGGGTGGGCAACATAGATTTAAAAATTCAGAAAAAAGACGAATCTTTACAAAGCTTTGATCCACAGAAACTGGTTAAGGGGATCAAAAAAGCTTGTTGGAAAAGACCGGTAACGGAAGACAAAATCCAGTCGGTGGTTGACGAGATTGAAATGATGCTGCTTAATCGGACAAAAAACATCGTTTCTTCTAAAGACGTTGGCCGGATGGTAATGAACAGGCTAAAAAAGATAGACAAGATAGCCTATCTTCGTTTTGCCAGTGTGTATTTAGACTTAGAGTCGATTGCTGATTTTGAGAGATTAATAGTTGATTTGTCGAGAGGTGAAAAAAGTGGCCAAAAAAAGCGTAAAAACTAAAATTACCAAGATTAAAAAAAGAAGCGGCAAAATTGTCACTTTTAGTTCGGCCAAGATAGAAAGGGCGATAAAAGGAGCTTTTAAAGCTGCCGGCGGAGTAGACGTAAAAAGAATCCGTTTTTTGACAGAAAAGGTGGTTAGAGAAATTGAAATAAGGTTTAACTCAACAATTATTCCCGAAGTGGAACAGGTCCAGGATATTATAGAAACGATTTTAATTAGATATAACCACGAAGATGTTTATCGGGCATTCAATTTATATAGAGGTCTCCACCATAAACTGCGGAACATCACCAGCTTAGTGGATTCGGACGAACTTATCGAAAAGTACGTTGAGAAAAACGACTGGCGGGTAAAAGAAAATGCCAACATGACCTATTCTCTCCAGGGACTCAACAATCATGTTGCCAGTATTGTCTCTTCTAATTTCTGGTTAAACAAAATTTATCCTCGCGATGTCAGAAAAGCTCATGTTAGCGGCGATATTCACATTCACGATTTGGCGCTGATATCTGCTTACTGTACGGGTTGGGACCTAAAAGAGTTTTTGACCAAGGGTTTTGGCGGTGTCTCCGGAAAGGTCCACAGTAAGCCCCCCAAGCACTTAAGAACTGCTCTGGGCCAGTTGGTTAACTTTTATTACACCATTCAAGGAGAGGTGGCTGGAGCAGTGGCAGTAGCCAATTTTGACACCTATCTGGCTCCTTTTATTCGTTTTGATAAATTAACATACAAAGAGGTAAAACAAGCTCTTCAGGAATTTATTTTTAATATGAATGTGCCTACCCGAGTGGGCTTTCAATGTTTATCAGAAGATACGGAGATATTAACAAAGCGGGGCTGGAAAGGTTACTCGGAAGTTAAGAAGGGAGAAATGATTAGAACATTTAATGTTAGCAATGGTCAATTGGAAGAGAAAAAAGTAAAAAGCGTTTTTAAAAAAGAATATCAAGGAACAATGTATTGGTTAACCAACAGGATTCAAGACCAGCTTGTTTCTCCGAAGCACAGAATTGTTAGGAAAAAATTTAATAGTAAAAGCTGGATAATTGAACCGATAGAAGAGGTTTATAAACTTAAATCTCCGGTCATTATTCCTGTTTCCGGAGAGAACAAATCTAAAGATATTAATCTGACTGATCAGCAGATAAAGTTAATGGCTTGGATTATCGGTGAAGGCAGTTTGGAAAAGCCAGGGAATGGTTATCGTTCTTGCTATCGGGTAAGCATCTACCAATCAAAGATTGTTAATCTAAAAAATTATCAGGAGATTATCGACCTTCTTAAATACTTTAAACTTAACTACTCGGAATATACACAAACGGGATTGGGACAGCCGGTGCAAAGATTGAGACTTGACGCTCGGTCTTCTCGATTGATTCATAGTTGGTTTAGCAAGCAAAGCATTAAATTTGCTCCTGACATTCTTTTAAATATGAGCAAAAGGCAGTCCCGTTTGTTTTTGCAAAGCTATATTAAGGCGGATGGCTATGGAGGAAACAAGATATCTTGTTCCGATGTAGAAATAATAAACAGCCTGCAGATGATTGCTGTTAACGCCGGTTGGGGATCTACTGTCCTGGTTAGGAAGCCGACAGTCGGTTCAAAAAATATTTTTGTGTTGAGATTAATAAAACACCAAGATACCTATATAGATAAAATACGCGAGGTTGATTACTCGGGTGTTATTTGGTGTCCAAACACGGAAAATGAAACAGTAATTGCCAGAAGAAAAGGTAAGGTGTTTATTACCGGAAACACACCCTTTACTAATATCTCTATGGATCTAAAGCCAACCAAAATGGTTGGTAACGAGACGGTAATTATTGGCGGTGAGCCGATAAATGCTAAGTATAAAGACTATCAAAAAGAGATGGACATGATTAACAAAGCCTTTGCTGAAGTAATGATGGACGGTGATGCTCAGGGAAGAGTGTTTACTTTCCCGATTCCTACCTACTCGATCACCAAAGATTTTGACTGGAATAATAAAGACTATGAACCGATTTGGGAGATGGCCAGAAAATATGGGATTCCATATTTTTCTAACTTTATTAATTCCGATATGGATCCGGATGACGCCCGAAGTATGTGTTGCCGGTTAAGACTCGATAATAAAGTTTTGCGAAAAAGAGGGGGACTTTTCTCTGCCAATCCACTGACCGGCAGCTTGGGGGTGGTAACAATTAATCTGCCCAGAATTGGCTATAAGGCAAAAGAGAACTCCAAAAGCGAAGGGCTTGCCAAAAGAAGATTTATAACAATATTAGGAGAACTGATGGATTTGGCAAAAGAGTCTTTGGTTATAAAAAGAGAGATGGTGGAAAAATATACCAAGATAGGGCTTTATCCTTATTGCCGCTATTACCTTGAGGGCATATATGAGAAAAACGGAGTTTACTGGAAGAATCATTTCAACACTATTGGTATAAACGGAATGAACGAAGCTTTAATTAATCTTTTTGGCAAAAATATCACCGATCCGGAAGCCAAAGAATTTGCTCTTGAAGCAATGGACTACATGAGAGAAAAGATTCTTATTTTCCAGCGAGAAACAGGGGAGATGTTCAATTTGGAAGCAACTCCAGCAGAAGGAACAGCGTTTAGATTTGCTAGAATTGATAAAGCAAAATATCCAAAAATAATTTGCGCCAACGAAAATTTATATAAGTCCAAGAATGTCGCCCCTTTCTATACTAACTCGACTCATCTGCCGGTAGATTACACTTCAGATGTTTTTGAGGCTCTAGACCACCAAGACGAGCTACAGTGTAAGTATAATGGTGGCACAGTACTTCATGGATTTTTAGGAGAAAGTCTTTCTGATACTAAATCGGTCAAAAAACTGGTTAGGAAAGTAGCCGAGAATTACAAACTACCATATTTTTCCGTGACGCCGACTTTTTCTGTCTGTCCTATTCATGGCTATCTGGCAGGAAAGTGGGAGTATTGTCCTAAATGTGATGAGGAAATTGGTTTTAAGAAAAAGAAAAAAGCTCAAAAGATTAGGGAAAAAACAAAAAAGAAAGGAGGTGGAAAATGAAAAAAAGAACAAGAACGAAGTGCGAGGTGTTTTCAAGGATAGTCGGATATCTAAGGCCGGTTTCACAATGGAATGACGGCAAGGCGGCCGAGTTTGATATGAGGAAATTGTATCAGGTGAAATAAATGTTGATTGGTGGGCTACAAAAAACCACTCTTATTGATTTTCCCGGTAGGGTAGCGGCAACAATTTTTACAGTAGGCTGTAATTTTCGTTGCCCTTTTTGTCATAATAAAGACCTGGTAACAGTAAATAACTTTAAAAAATCCTCTTTTGAACAGGTTCAAGAAGAGGAACTTTTTCGATTTTTAGAAAGCAGGAAAGGAATTTTGGATGGGGTGTGCATTACAGGGGGCGAACCGACAATTCAAAAGGATATTATTGATTTCTGTCGAAAATTGAAAGATTTGAGCCTAGAGGTAAAACTTGATACCAACGGAACAAGACCAGGCGTGATAGATAAACTACTAAAAGATAATTTGGTTGACTACATTGCCATGGATGTAAAAAATGATTTTGATAATTATAAAAAAGCGGTTGGTTTAAAAACAGACATTGAAAAAGTGGTTGAGTCGTTAAAAAAAATTATTCAAGCAAAAATCGAGTTTGAATTAAGAACAACAGTCGTTCCAGGTATTCACAACAAAGCTAATTTAGAGAAATTAGCCGGTCAGCTAAAGGAGTTAAGTAGTAGATCTTTTTTGGTTTTACAAAATTTTCAACCACAAAATTGTTTAGATGATAAGCTGTGCAGTAAAGAGCCATTTACATCAAAAGAACTGGACAAGATGTTAAAAGCAGTTAAAAAAATACTTCCCAAGTCAAAGATTAGAGGAGAGGGTTGATATTTATTGGCTTTGGACCTATTATTTAGGTTGCGTTTGCTAGCTTATCTGTTAAAATATCCACATGGCTAAAAAAGGAAACAGGGCGATAATCGGTTTTGCTTGTTCGGTTTGTAATTCTTTCAATTACATTACCGAAAAAAATAAAATTAACACCACTGATAAAATGGTCTTGAAAAAGTATTGTCGCAAGTGCAAGAAAAAGACCACTCATAAAGAAACCCAGAAATTTAAGTAAAGTTTGGGCCCGTGGCTCAGTTGGCTAGAGCATCGCGATGGCATCGCGGGGGTCGTGGGTTCAAGTCCCACCGGGTCCACAAAAAAATCTTCAATTAAGTTAATTCGTGTTAAAATATCTCAGTTTTAAATAGGCCCGTGGTGAAACTGGTATCATGAAGGTCTCCAAAACCTTTCTTTTGGGTTCGAGTCCCAACGGGCCTGCATCGACTCCTCATTCGTCTGCAATTATCTTTACAAGTCTTCCAAGAATGGTTTTGTTTGTGTAATATATGATTGTTGTGACAAGGATAAAAATAGACAAAGTATATAAGGCGGGCAATTTTCCTAATCTTGAATTTGAGTATGACCTAGATAGTGTTAGACCTGCTTGGATACATATAAAGGATAACAAATTCAATGCTCGCTTCCTTTCTGTGAGCACGGACAAGGACTCAGGAATTATTTACAAGCGTTTTACTGGCAATTTCTACTATCCTGTTGATTTGGTTATAAAAAAAGAAGAAGAAAATAAGTTCTACGATAAATATGCCCAATTTTATGACCGCAATACTGCTCGGAACAATATACCCATGGCCCAACAACTTATAGACAAGATGATTAAATACAATATAGATAAAAATGCAAATATATTAGATTTAGGAGCGGGCACGGGTATATTTAGCGAGCTGGCAATAAAAAACGGTTTTACAAACATTACCCTCTTGGACATTTATAGGTCAATGCTTGATGTTGCAAAAAACAAGCCTTTACTAAAAAATTCCAACTTTATAGAAGGGGATGTTAAAAAAGTTTTATTGATTAATAATTACGACGTTTTTGTGAGCGTTATGATGTTTGACGCGTTAGACGATGAACAGCTAAAGGTAGCGTTGGACAATATAGTTCCACATTTAAACATGAACGGCTATATTTTTTTAGTTGAAGATAAAGAGCGTGAAATATATAAGAACTATTTTTCAATTTTAGAAAGCGGTGTTTTTGATATTTCAAAAATAGATAAATTTCAGAAATTTTACCTTGTCGCCCAGAATGTTAATTGAGTTTCTAAAAAATTTTTTAGTTTTTCTAATTCAAAAGAACATTACTTTATTCCAAACCGTTAGCAATTCGATCACTAAGCCTTGCAGAGTCCTATAATATTGATTCTTAGCTTCTGTTTAGGTATAATTTCCCAATTATATTTTTAGCGATCTAATGACAAAAGAAACTGGAAGGTCGATGGGAATACTAGATGGTATAGAAGCAACGGATGCCGCTATTCGCGCAATGGAGGCAGAGTTATCTGCAATGCTATATATTCATCATCCGGACAGAAGAGAGCAGTTAATTTCAATTGCAGAAAGAGAAAAAGCCGGAGAAAGCCTTTCTTTAAATGAGGTAGCACTACTTGCTGAAGCAGTTGCCAGTGTTGCCTTTGATTATTCTTTGCAATACGTGAATGATTTTGTTGCTAATGACCCCAATGGGGAAGAAGGGAACTATTCTATCCATCTTTATAGAATGGTGAACTTTTATAGAATGGTTGAATTTTTACGCATATCAAGAGTGTTGAGAGAAGATATAGACAGCCGCGACAAACTATTTTTAGGGGCCGGCTCGGTTGTTGAAGACATTTTCCCTTTCGTTTTTAGGTTTAAGATTAAAGACATGGTTAAATATTTGGCTAATCCTCCAGGCATGGTTCCTGGCGTTGAGCACACAGAGCACTATAAATATTTAGAAGCCATTGGTGCTGTTGGTGTTAAAGAATCTTCGGGAAGAGTGGTTGTTGTCGATGATGATGAATGGCTTTTAGGCGTTGGAATTACTTTTGCCGAAAGAATGAGGATGGATATTGAGGCATACAGTCAAAATGCGAAACAATTTTTGGATGAAAATATGGGGAAGCTATCACAGCAGTTGGACATTGGTCTTTTGGCGGCAGTAAGACTTGATCCGGAACTTCTAGGAGAAGCCCCATTTAAAGGGAATGTATATCGAAGATCGGCAGAAAGTTTTATTCGATCAGTGTCGAGCTTAATGGATAGAGCGGACGGACAGGTTCTAGTGACCATTGGTAGTGGTAAAGGTCCGGATGGTTATAATAGTGACTATAGATTGTGGCCTACATATAAAGCAAGAATGGCGGCTTTGTGGCGTATTGAAGACGGTTTGAGTCAATTGGGACCGATTTTTAGAGCAGATGTAATGAAGTGGGATTTATATAGATCTTGGCAGTATCCGCAGGTAAGCGATTTGGAGGTTTTAGTTGTTAATTCTGACGCTCCTTTTTTAATAGAGAAAAAATAGGTAGAATTGATAAAAGTGTTCAATGAAAATTAGTTTTTATTTAGATTATCAAGAAGACCTCCACTACATTTTTTCTAGATTGGTTTCTCCTGACCCAGCTGGTTTAGAAAATAGAATCAAACAAAAAGGTTTTGACTCCAGGTTTGTTAATGATTTTTTTAAAGCTAGGGATAAAAAACAAAAGCTGTCAATTTTGGATAATTATCTAAAAAAATACTATCTAGAAAATCAGATTGGTTTTGAAAAAGTTAAAACCGAGTATGAAAAAATTTGGCGAAAAAACAGTAACTTCTTTTTTTCAACAACTACTAAGATAATGGGCGGGCATAAGTGGAGCTATGAAACTTATGATTTTTTAGTAAGTTCATTTTTTTCTCGGGCTCAGTGGGGGAATGGAAATAAACTGGCCGTTTGGTGGAAAAGAAGTCCTAATAAATATTGGTATCTTAATGGTTACGAATTAATTCTTAGCCATGTTTTTGAAGTTGTTGATCAGATTTATAAAAAAAGGCCGGTTTCTGATTGGCACCTTTGGGCGATAGCGGAATCGGTGGCTTATATCTTAGTTTATCGAGAAGGAAAACTAAAATCATTTTTGTGGCCGGATCTTGAAGAACCAAAAAGCTTTAGTTATCCGCAGCTAATAAAGCATGTCAATTATTTTGAAAATATCCTTAAAAAAACTTTAAATTTCGATAATTTTCTTAAAGAAGCTGTTTGTTATATAACAGGTTTTAATAAAAAGGAAATATTGAAATTTAGCTAGGGGATTAGTTTTTAACAATAACAAAAACTCCATCTCCTAAAGCCTCAACAATCTCGTAATTTTCAAGGTCCTTGATTAGGTTTTTTTTACTGATTAATTGAAAAGGTCTTTGAATTTCGTTTAGAGTATTTTCATTATAATATCTCAATATGTTTACTTTTCTATCTGCGTAAAAAACTACTGCCGGAAAATATGTATCATCTTGAAGGTATAAAGGAAGATCAATCTCTTTTGCCTTGATAGCTAAAACTGCTTCGTTAGAGATAGTTTTAGGAATTTCAAAAGTATCCAGCCAGTAATCTTTAACTGATTTAAGGCAAATTAATAAAAATACCAAAACAATTAAATATTTCCCAGGAAGATATAATTTTTTTAATTTATTTTTGCTAAAACTAAAAACAAGTTCGTAAATTTCAAAAACTGCTAAGGGAATTATAAGAGAAATCGGGGCGATAGCGGGAACAAGGTGCCAAATGCGAGTTTGGGAAGAAATTAAAAACGGAAAAAAAACCAAAAAAAGATAGCCAAAGACCCACCTAAAAGAACGTTTTTTCAAAAAAATAATTCCAATCGATAAGCTTGCCATCAACGGCAAATACCATTTGTGGATAGCTGATCGCAAATACAGTAGCGTTTCGAAAAGAGCTTTGATAGACAATCCAGATCCTTTTCCTTCTCTAAAAGCAATTGTCCAGATGTTTCTTTCTAAAAAAGGAGAGCCATATTTGATGTAGTTGAAAAGGTACCAGAGCAAAACCGGGAGAGCGAAAAGCAAAATAGTTTTAAAAATAAAAACAGCTTTTTGCTTTTCTTTTTTGAGTACCCTAACTGTTGGAATCAAGACTAAAGGTAAAAGAAAAATGGAAATTACCGATTTGGCAGATAAAGAAAGGGCAAAGAAAAACCACAAAAGGAAAACGTCCTTTTTTGTTTTTGCCCGGTAGGCCTGGTAAAAAACCAGAAGCTGAGTAAAAAGCAAAAGTAGATCCAGGTTGGCACTTCTGGCTCTTATCAAAAACCAACGGCTAGAAATAGCCACCAAAGCCGCACAAAAACCGACATATGGATTCTTTAAGTTTTTACCTGTCAAATATAGAAGAACAAGAGCCAAACATGCAAAGATTGCCATTGGTATACGGGCAGAAAATTCACCAACCCCAAAAGTTTTAAAAGAGACTGCTATTAAGTAAAAGCCTAGTGGGGGATGATCCCAGAACGAGTGACCATTGAATTGAATATCCAAAAGCGATCCGCCCTGGTAAATTTCTCGACTGATTGACGCGTACCAGGCTTCATCCCAAGGCTCAAGTGATTTGTTACCTAAGTTGTAGGACAGCAAAGATAAGCTTACTAAAAAAATAATAATTGGAACAATATATTTTTTCACTTACTCATTTTACTAGAAAAAAATATTATTTTTGGTTAATGTTTTGATTTAGATAATTTTTTTGTTATATAATGGTCATATGAACCAAAAAACACTTTTATTTTTAATTTTTTCGCTTTTACTTATTGGTCTTGGTGGGGGAGCAACCTATCTTTTAATGTCTCAGTCCGGCGTGCGCACTACAGATCAGGTTGATACACAAGCACAACCAATGGTTTCACCAACAGTTTCTGAACCGGAGCCAACGGAAGAAGTAGTTGATGAGAATCAGGTAGCAGAGCAAGCTTTTGAGTCAGCCGTTCCCCAAGGTTGGTTAACCTATACTAACACCCAATATGGATTTGAAATCTCTTATCCAAAAACTTACAAGGCTCTAGATGATAGTGATAATCTATATGGTTGGCCGGACGCAGTGGTGCTTTTTTATGCTGGGGGTCAATCATATGATATGGCGGTGGAGGTGTGGGATACTAAAACAGAATACGAAAACAAATATCCAACCCAAATTGATAATCTGACGGTAAAAAGGGTGGGGGACAAATATATCACCCTTTTAAACATGAACCGCCAGGCGGAAGTTGACCAGATAATTGAGACTTTCAAAGAGCTGGAATAAATAAGAAATATTCACTCTCCTAATCCTGTTTGCTTCAACTGCCAAGAGATGTTTTGATTTGGGCGGGGTTTTTATGCACACATGCCGTATTGTGACATCGTTAGTTTTGCGCTGAGGAGTATTGCCTGAGTGGTTTGGGGTAGGTCGAGGGCAGGATTAATACCTTCTCTTGCAAAAACTTCTTCTGGTCGTTTCCAAACGAGCTCATTTTTTTCTGGCTCTCTGTTTATTGGCTCTCCTGTCATTGAACCAACAAATAAAAATGGATGCAATATACATCTTTGATTGCTATCAGCTACTAAAGGCAATGCGGCTACATTTTTGGGAAACACACCAATTTCTTCCAAGCATTCTCTTTGAGCAGCCCAAAGAGGAAAGGCGCCTTCTCCCTGATTTTCTATGTTGCCTCCGGGTATTACCGTTCTTCCGAAAAAGCTTTTTCCAGGACTAGTTCTTTTCTCTAGAAGAAAACCTCTTTCTGGGCAGAAGAGCAAAAAGACAGCCGCTTGTCTCAAAAATCGCTCGTGGCAGATAATTAGTTCGTTTCCGCCATCAATATTGTTTCTAGTGAGTATTTGGTGTTCTATTTCAAGCATCTTCTTAGTTTCAAATTTTGATTCACAGCATGTTGATCGACTTGAAAAGACGATTAACGCTAGGCTATTTTATCACAGGCGGTCACCTGCCCGATTGACTATTATCCTTTCGGTAAGATATAATACTCTCGTTAACAATTTAATCTGCAAAAATTGCTTGGTGAAGTTTTTGCTCAGCCTCGATAGTTTTTTTCTATCTTCAACTGACACAATGATTTTCCAAAAAAGTTTTAGCAGATGTATGAGGTGTTTAATATGGCTTCAGTAAAGCTATACGTCGGCAATTTGCCGTGGTCGATTACCTCGGATGAGTTAGGGCAGAAATTTTCCGAGGCTGGTACAGTTGTTTCTGCTCAGGTAGTTACCGACCGATATTCGGGTCGATCTAGAGGTTTCGCTTTTGTCGAAATGGCGTCCGAAGAGGAAGCTAACAAGGCAATCGAAATGTTCAACGATCAACCTTTAGGTGATAGAAACATGGTCGTTAATGTTGCTAGACCAAGAGAGGAAAGACCTTCCGATGACCGAGGTGGCAGCATGCCTCCGCAGGAGTAAAGATTTAAAAAGTCTTTAAAAAGAAAATGGGCCCCTAAAAAGGCCCATTTTTTGTTTGTCTTGAGCCTGGACCGAGGGTCGAACTCGGGACCTCAGTCTTACCAAGACTGCGCTCTACCAACTGAGCTATCCAGGCATATGCAAGCAGGGTAATTTTATCACAACTACTCTTCAGAAAGATATTTTTTGATCCGGTCAATACTTACTCTTAAGTAGGAAGATAGGTCTTTGATAAATTTAGTTTTCATTTTTTCCCGGTAGGGAGCACTTTTAACACTGATAGTTTGGGAAAATACCTGCCAGATTTCTCTAACATAACCAGCTAGCCAATCACCTTGTTTTGAGGTTTTGACAATGTGGGTTTTTTTGTCAGTTAAAATGGGAACAACCACTAATCTTTTTTTAGCGTATTTACTATTTAAGAAAACCTCCAACCCATATTTGGTCTTTTCGAGTTTTTTAAGATCGGGTCTGATATCTTTTTTTCGCAAACACCTTTGCCCCCCCAGCTTCCACCAGGGATCAAAAGGCTGGCTAAGAGTATTAAACATGCCAATAGTCATATCGGCTTTCCCTTCCAAAACAGGATTAATGATTGAAAAGATAAAATGCTTTTCTAGGTTAAATAAATCACCGTCTAAAAAAAGAAGGTAGGGAAGTGAAGCTTTCCTAATTCCGGCAGAAACAGCATAACCCTTACCAGAATTTTTTGAAAGATTAATAATTTTAATTTTCCCTTCAAATTTTTTAAGTTCAGAGGAAGTTTCATCAGAAGAACCATCATTAACAGCAATAATTTCGCCAATTTCATCAACCCCAAGGCAAAATTTAACTACCCCGCCAACGGTTTTTGATTCATTATAGGCAGGGATAATACAACTAACCAACCCTCTTTTTTTCATGCTGGAGGAATTATCCTTAAACAAAGAAAAGAAGTCAAGGCGATTTACTGTTATCATAGAAACATATTATTAAAGGAGGTAAAAAATGAAGCATTTTGAATTAACAAAAGAAGAAAAAATTTTCTTGGCTGGTTTTGAAAAAGGTAAGTTGGTTTCAGTTAAGGATAAACAAAGAACAGAAAAGCTTTATCAAAAGTACGCTAAAAACACACTTGCCAAAAGCAGAAATATTAATATAAGGCTATCAGAAAAAGTTTTGGCGAAACTAAAGGCAGAAGCAGTAAAAAGAGGAACACCTTATCAAACTTATACAGCTTCAATACTACACCAATCTGTTAGCAGGCGATTTTGTGGTTTTTTAGATTATATAGATATCTTTATAGTGAGCAATATTTTATACTGCTAATATGACAGAGTTTATTCCTGGACTAGTACTGTGCGAGTTATTTTACAAAGAGGTGGTAAAAGACCTTTTAAAAGCAGAGTTTCCTGGACTTAAGTATTCGGCAGGATTGATAGATCATGGCTCAGAGGTGCTTGGATTTGATACAAAGCGTTCAACCGATCACCATTGGGGCCCCCGAGTTTTGATCTTCTTGTCTCCTGAGGATATTGGTAAAAAGAAACAGATCTCAGATTTTCTCGGCAAAAATCTGCCTTCATCGTTTCGTGGGTACTCAACTCACTTTGGTAATCCTAATGAAATTGGTGTTCAGCTTCTTGGCAAGCCAAAAGTAGGCCAATTAATAAACCATCGTGTCGAAATCCACACGATAAAGTCGTTCTTTATAAGTTATCTTTCAATCAATCCAGAAGACGATCTTGCTGTTTCCGATTGGCTCACTTTGTCTGAGCAGAAACTTTGCACCATTCGAAGCGGTAGAGTTTTTCATGATCAGCTTGGTTTGAGGCAAGTTCAGAGCAAGCTACACTACTATCCAAAAGACATTTGGCTTTACATGCTTGCCTCCGAATGGATGAGGATTAGCCAGGAAGAACCATTTGTTGGTCGGTGTGGTGATGTCAAAGACAGACTGGGATCAAAAATTATTGCCGCCAGACTTGTGCAATCAATAATGAGGCTCTGCTTTTTGATGGAAAAAGAATACGCTCCATACAGTAAGTGGTTTGGCACGGCCTTTTCGCGTTTAAAATGTGCTGAAAAACTTTCTCTAATTTTGGATAAAGTTCTTGATTCAAAAAACTGGAAAGAGTGTGAAAAACATTTATCGCGGGCATATAAAGTAGTTGGTCAAATGCACAACAGTCTCAAACTAACAAAACCGATACCGGTAAATGTATCAACTTTTCACAACCGGCCATATTTGGTGATTCATGGAGACGTGTTTGCCAACAAGATAAAAGAAAAGATTAAAGACCCCAATGTTAGGAAGATTTCTGCCAATATTGGTTCTGTAAATCAATTGTCTAACACAGTTGATCTTCTGGTAAACGACAAGCTGTTAAAGAAGCTAAAAGTTCTATACTGATTTTCCGCAATTCCAGATATTTTTGATTGCAAACTTTTCGGAACAAGGCCCGGTCGGTACAAGTTTTGACAGCTTTTTTATATTTCGATTTTCATTCCATCGCTCGCGAAATTGAAGTTAATGTTGGGGTATTTCCTTTTCATTTTCTCTAAATGCTCTTCGCCCCAAACATTTATTTCTATTTCTTCTATGTGTGTCAGTATAGTTTTTTTAGGCTTTATTTTCTTTATTCTTTGCATTAAATCATCAAATGAAATTTCAGAGGAGATGTTTGAAAACAATCCGCACTCGTGTATCAATAAATCAAGATTATTAAAATTTACGTAATTGTCAAAACTAATAGTGTCGCAGGGAGCATAAAGCACTCTTTTATTATTATGTTGAATCAGGTAAGCATATATATTTGAGTTTTTTCCCTTATACCCAACAACTAAGATAGAAAAATCTTTAATATTGATAGTTTCTCCGTCCTCTATTAAATGCAAGTTTCCGGTTTTGAGAGTATTTATCAAATAGTCAATAGTTGGATATTTTTGTTTTAATGCTTCATAGACTTTTCTGGGGATATAAACATCAACAGTCTTTTTGGCTACTCCCTTTCTAAAATCAAAGTTAGCCTCTAAGATGGGTCTCAATCCAAAGGTGTGATCCGGGTGCCAGTGGGTTATGAAAAGGCTGTCAACTGATTTTGTATTTTTCCTGTTCAAAGAATCCGCAATATCCTCACCACAGTCTATAACCGCATTTATGTTGTCAATAAAAAGGGAGCAGCTATTTCTTTTATATGGTTCTCCGATGGCGCGTGCTTTTTTACATGTTTTACATTGACAAAACGGTCGGGGTGTTGGCATTGCTCCGCCCGAACCTAAAATTGTTAAAACAATATTTTTCATATGGTTATTATAAACTAATTATGCTTGAGCAGCTATCAGGTTATATCGATGAATATTCCGCGAGGAGGCACATAATTTAGTTTTACGAGCATTTATCCTTAGGATTATTATTGGCTTTTTAAACATACTTCTGTTTATTTTATACATTAAAACACAATATAGTTCTTATGTGTCAAGTCTGATACATAAAGTTCAACAATATGACATATTCTCAATAATGTGTCATACTATGTGTTATAATAAATTATGAAACCATATGATCCTGAATTGCTACCTATAAAAAATATTGACTGGGAGGGCAATATTGATTTGATTGTTAGAGCAAATACTGATTTAGCCAGATATGATGAGTTGCTAAAAACCCTTCAAAACCCGACTTTATTCCTAACCCCATTAATAAAAAGAGAATCTGTTTTGTCTTCACGGATTGAAGGTACGCAAACTACAGTAGAAGATGTTTTAAGACACGAAGCCGATATTGGTTCAGTTATAGAGACCGCAGACATGAGAGAAGTTTTGAACTACAGAGATGCCGTTGTCTTTGCTACGGATTATCTTAAGAAAAGGCCAATTTGCTTAAATTTGATAAGGGAAGTTCATAAAATTCTTTTGGATAAAGTTAGGGGTCAAGATAAAAACAGAGGCCATTTTCGCAAGACTCAAGTATGGGTAGGAAAAGAAGGAACAAAACTTGAGGAGGCTAATTTCATACCTCCGGCATGGGAAACAGTCGTTGAGTTATTAGACAATTGGGAAAAATATATCCATTATCAAGATAAAGACGCAATTGTTCAATTGGCAATTATCCATGCCCAATTTGAAATAATTCACCCTTTCCTTGATGGAAATGGCCGCGTTGGGAGAATATTGCTTCCACTTTTTCTTCGTCAGAAAAATATTCTTTCTACCCCCACATTTTACTTGAGTGAATATTTGGACAAAAACAAGGACGCGTATTACAAGAATTTATTAAATATTTCTCAGAATAAGGATTGGAACTCATGGATTAGGTTTTTTCTTGAAGCAGTAAGCGTTCAGTCTAAGAGTAATATTGATAGAATATATTCTATCAAATCATTGTATGAGGCAACAAAAGAAAAGCTTTTAAAGCTCAACTCATCATACTCGATAAAGGCCTTAGATGCTCTATTTCAGTTTCCACTTTTCACCTCTACGAGATTCACTCAATTTTCGAACATTAAACAAAAAAGAACGACATTTAGACTGATAAATAAGATGGAGGAGTTGAAGATAATTAAACTAGTTGAAAAAAAACGTGGTCCAAAACCAGCCATATACTTATTTCCAGAGCTATTTGAATTAGTCCGTTAAGAAGATCTGTTGATTTTTCAACATTTTGTTTCCTCTTTTGATTCTAGTTTTGCGGTGTGCGTTCGAAAAAATTCGAACAGATTTCGCCCAAAATTTGTAGGGCGGGCGGAATTCCCCCCAAACCCCCCTTCCGCCCGCAGAAGCGACCCTTTCGGATTGGACGATTTCAAGTTTTTCTTTGGCGGCAAATTCTTTTTATAATTTTCCTTCGATGATTTTCCGTGTTGTATTTTTGTGACGGCTTCTGAATAGTTTTTTAAAGCGTCCTCAATTCTTTCAACTTGCTTAGGCACAGTTTTAGGTGGTAGGTCTTCGAAATTAAAAAATTCTACACTTCTTGCCTCATCGGTTGTTGTTATTTCACCGCTTTCTTTTTCGCAAAGAAAAGAAAAAACAATCTCGTCTTTGTCGGGTTTGCTGTAAACACCGATAAGTTTAACGACTTTTACATTTAGACCAGTTTCTTCTTTTACTTCTCTGACGACTCCATCCCAAGGAGATTCATTTTTTTCTAATCTGCCTCCTGGAAGATTCCAAAGATCGTAATCGTTTCTATGGCACAAAAGTACTTTTTTATCAGTATCGAAAATGACACCAAAAACCCCTATTTTAAATTTTGTTTGTGTATTTAAGAAACCAGAAACAACTTTTAATACTTGCTCATCTTCAAGTTTTATTTTTGGTATTTCGCTTAACTTAACCCACTTAAAACTTGAATGCTCGGGGCTTATTTTTATATCGTCGGAATTTTTTACGCTTGTATTAAAATACACACAATATTTTGTTTGATAGGGGTCAGTTAGGATATTTGTTGCAAAAGGTTTTATTTCAACAACATCCAAATTAGTTTCTTCCTTTATTTCTCGGACAAGAGCTGTATCCCATGCTTCGGCATTATCTAACCTTCCACCAGGCAAAGACCATGTTTTTGATCTTGTCCGTTCCAGAACTAAAAGATGTCCCTCACTATTTCTAATAAGTGCATATTGTCCGATTTTTGCTAATAAATGATTGTCGGTTTTCATAATTTATTTCATTAAATCATCAACGCCAATCCCCAAACCGGTGGCTATTTTCATAACCGTTTGAATTGACGGCTTAGTGATAACATTTGTTTCAATTTTGGTCAGTGTTGTATAGGGGAGATCGGATTTTCTCGCCAATTCGTCCTGCGTGAATCCCTGCTTATTTCTAAGCTGTTTTATCTTGTCCCCGATGGTTTCATTATTGTTTTGACTTTTCATAGTTTCCTAAGTATGATAGTATTAGTATGGGTGCTTATCTAACCCTTCATAAATATGATAACAAATAAAATTAAATCAATCAAATTAAAAATGAGGGAAGCCCGCTTTTGGCCCAAAATGAAGTTCGAGCCGATATTTTTTCAGGTTCTTTGGCAGTTTTTCAATCCGAAAGGGTCGCTTCTGCGGGCGGGCGGAAGGGGGGTTTGGGGGGAATTCCGCCCGCCCTACAAATTTTGGGCGAAATCTGTTCGAATTTTTTCGAACGCACACCGCCAATTGGGAAATGTCTTTGTTGGCTCGCCCTCTGCGAGGGCTCGCCAGCCGATTTTAAGCGCAAATTGG
>Ga0210057_1000252_pt1 | contig 91828 bp, 107 predicted proteins | sample CryGeyCG2114_010_2_FD_183968 | JGI IMG/M metagenome (GOLD analysis project Ga0210057, IMG submission 183968) | Groundwater microbial communities from aquifer - Crystal Geyser CG10_big_fil_rev_8/21/14_0.10 (SPAdes) (version 2) | ecosystem: Environmental > Aquatic > Deep subsurface > Groundwater ... | reverse complement strand
CGACTTTGTTTTGTTATGAACGAAGTGAGTTAGAAAACAAGAAGTGCTCGTGTGGTACGACTTTGTTTTGTTATGAACGAAGTGAGTTAGAAAACAAGAAGTGCTCGTGTGGTGATTCCCTACGTAAGCCAAGCAGTTTGCTTGCTTATCCCACTACGAAACTAAAAGAGCTATACACTCCCGTGTATAGCTCTTGTTTCTGTGCGGCAAATAGGGCAGGGGGAATCGGTCACAACTCTTCTGTTTCGCTAGCTCGCCTTGCTCACAAGCTACACAACGAACGTATGTGAAGTATGTGCGGTGCAGGAAGTGTCTTCGCTCCGCTCGCACGCATCGGTCAAGCGCTCGTTCGTCGTCGCCACTCCTCACTCCGCCTGACCACACTCGCGTCGTCCCGTCTGTTGACGGGTCCCGCGACACTCGTTTTCGATTCCCTTACCCCACTACGAAGCTAAAAGAGCTATACACTCCCGTGTATAGCTCTTGTTTCTGTGCGGGGTAAGGGAATCGAACCCTTGCCATCAGTTTGGAAAACTGATGTTCTACCATTAAACTAACCCCGCATTCAGACCTTGCATAGAATACCGCATAATTCAGTAAAATAAAAATCCCCCGTATATACGGGGGATTTTGTACTCAAATACGCTATTTATCTCACTGCGTCCTTAAGTGCTTTTGCTGCGCGGAATTTTGGAACGCGCATAGCAGGAACTTGGATTGACTCTCCGGTTCGTGGGTTGCGCCCTGTTCGTGCAGGGCGCATCTTGGTTGAAAAAATACCAAGTCCTGCGATTGAAACCTCTTCTCCTTCTTTGAGAGCTCCAATGATTGAGTCAATAATGTTTTCTACAACTCCCTCGGCTTGAACTTTCGTTCCTCCAAGAGTTTCGTGCACTTTTTGTGCTAGATCTGCTTTGTTCATAACGACGTTTTGTTATGGATAATCGCCGTGTTCAAATTACATTGGCGTAAAAGTATTATATCTCTGGCTATTTTGAACGCAAGACCCTTCATAAACTTGACTTTTTTAAGTCTCGTTTTGTTTTTAACGAGCAAATTCTATCATTCGTGTTTCGCGAATCACGTTGATCTTGATTTCTCCCGGATATTTTAGCTCGTTTTCAACACGAAGCGCGATATCTCGTGCAAGTTCTCGTGCATTGAGGTCGGATATCTTATCAGGCGTTACAAAGATACGTATTTCGCGACCTGCTTGAATAGCGTACGCTTTTTCAACTCCCTCAAATGAGGTTGCGATACCTTCAAGGTCGCCCAAGCGTTGCAGGTACCGCTCTACGGTGTCCCTCCGTGCCCCCGGTCTTCCACCAGAGATAGCATCTGCAACTTGAACCAGAATAGACTCAACGGTTTCGTACGGATACTCTTCGTGGTGTGCTTGCATCGCTTGGATAATTGCCTTATCAACACCAAATTTTTCTAAAATACGTCTGCCTATTTCAACGTGCGTTCCTTGCACTTCGTGGTCAACGGCTTTTCCGATGTCGTGAAGCAGTGCTCCCGCTTTTGCGACTTTTACATCGCCACCCAGTTCGGCGGCAAGCATTCCGGCAATATGTGCCATTTCAATTGAATGTTGGAGCACGTTTTGACCATATGATGTTCGGAAGTGGAGGCGCCCCAATATAGACATAAGTCGTGGGTCAAGGCCGTGAATACCACACTCATACGCTGCGGCTTCTGCCCTTTCTTTCATTACTTTCCCTATCTCTTCTTGAGCTTTTTTTACAAACTCTTCAATTTTTGCAGGTTGAATACGTTGATCTGCAACGAGGCGCTCAAGTGCCAACTTGGCGATTTGTCGGCGTACCGCGTCAAACGAAGAGAGGGTAATCATTCCCGGCGTTTCGTCAACGAGCACATCAACACCTGTCGCTCTTTCAAATGCTCGAATGTTTCTCCCTTCTTTTCCGATAATCTTTCCTTTTATGTCGTCAGAGGGGATGGGTATTGATGATGTAAGAATGTCTGTATTTACCGCGTTTCCGAGTCGGTGAATTGCAGTGGTAAGAATTTCTCTCGCCTTTGACTCTAAACGCTCTTTACCATCAATCTCTAGTTTTTGTAGGCGAACCATAATATCTTCCTCGTGATTTTTTCGAATAGACTTCATTAACTCGTCTTTCGCTTCTTCTTCGGAGAGGCTCGCAACTTTTTCAAGTTCTTTCTCGCGATCCATTACCAGAACATCCGCGCGTTCTTTGATGGTACGCACCTGCTCTATCTGTTCTTTTATGCGCTCGGCTTCTCTGTCAATATCTACTTGCCGTTTATCCAAAAACGATTCTTTTTCTAAGATGCGCTTTTCTTTTGCTCCAAAAGAGAGCTCTTTTTCTCGAGCTTCCTCTCTGGCGCGGTTTTCAATATCTTCAGCCTTCTTTTCGGCAACGTCAACGATATTTTTCGCCTCTTCTTTTGCTTCAAGCATCATCTGCTTGATGGCAAGTTCAACAGACCCTTTTTGGCCCATAGAGATAATCCACCTCAAGAAGTAGCCGATGGCGATGCCGGCAAAACCTGAAAGGACCAAAAGGACCAGTATTAATTTAAATGACATATGGCAGTAATTGGTATACGGATTAACAAACCCTTACCGCAAGGGCCCATAAAAGCAAGACGTTGTGCCAAAAATTAACGGAACAAAAGGAAAAGTGGAATGACCCCTCGAAAACAGGGGAGTAAAGACAATTCGGAAGTTTCTAAACGATACGGCATTGATTTTTTGGTAGTACGCTTCTTGTCGGGCTTCTTTCGTGCGGATCGGGAAATACGGTCAATAAAAGGTACACATTCAATATACTCCTAAGAAAATTAAATGACAAACTTACACTTATATACCCTTGTTGTTCCTCTCTGCCTATTTGCGACTAATTTTAACCCTCAAATGTTAGAAGCCCGGGCCTCTAACATTTGGGAACGAGTTTTATTTTTTAGCCAAAATAGCGTAGGATGGCAAAATGGATATCAAAAATATTAAGAAAGAGAGTAAGCCACACTCGGAAGTGGTGCTGTCCGGAGAGGTTTCTAAAGAGTCTATAGCTTCTCAGTGGGAGTCAGTGGCACACAATGCTATGAAAGAGGTTGAGTTACCCGGTTTTCGTAAAGGGAAGGCTCCGAAAGAGCGCGTTATAGAGGCGTATGGCAAAAATGCCCTATGGCGCGAGGCCACAGAGAAGGTCATCAATAGCTCTCTCGAAGACATTTTCAAAGAGCATGAAGTTGCTCCCATTATGCCCCTGGGGCTTTCGTTACAGAACGCTCAGTATGATGAGCCGGTTTCGTTTGAAATTGTTGCCGTGGTTGCGCCAACGTGCACCATAAAAAATTATACAGACGTTGCAAAAAAAGCCCTCGCAGATCTTCCTGCAATTGATGGTGCAAAAGAGCACGCTGATGCAAAAAAAGCGTTTCGTATACAGGCGCGAGGTATCTCAAAGATGCAAAAGGGGGATGTACAAGAAGGGGATAGCAAAAAAATATCAGAAGAAGCGGATACCCCAATGACTGATGACGAGGCAAAAGTTCTCGGCTTTGAATCAGGAGAGGTCTTTGAACATTTTCTCGAAGAAGAGGCAAAAAATGCCGTGCGCAACAGGGAAGATCAAAAGCGTCGCAGTGCTATCGCCGAGGCGTTACTGAAGGAGGCTGAGTGCAGTGTCCCGAGACTTTTTATTGAAGAAGAGGCAAAAGCGTTGGTTGACGCTACAAAGCGAGATGTTGTTTCTAAGGGGTTAGAGTGGAGTGACTACCTGAAACAGAGCGGAAAAGACGAAACCGCCGTATTAATGGAACTGAAGCCTGTTGCGGAAAAGCGCGTGCAACTTGACCTTATTTTCTCTGAGATTGTTCGAGCTGAAAAGATCGCACCAACTGAAGACGATAAGAAACAAGAGGATGATATCGCGCACCGTATGGCAAAGGAAGGTGTTGAGCACGAAAGGGCTCACTCGTTTGCTCGCGAACAGATTGTACGAGAAAAAGTATGGAAGCTGTTGATTGGCAAAAAAGAAGAAGAAGCGGTATCATAATCCGTGTAATACAAAAACACTATGAACACAATTGTCCCAATGGTTATTGAAAAGACGTCGCTCGGAGAGCGCGCGTACGATATTTACTCTCGTCTTTTGAAAGAGAGGATAGTATTTTTGAGTGGACCAATTGAAGACCACACAGCAAACTTGGTTATCGCGCAACTCTTGTTTCTTGCGGCAGAAGACCCAAAGAAAGATATCTTTCTCTACATTAACTCTCCGGGAGGGTCGGTAACGGCGGGCTTGGCTATTTTAGACACAATGAATTACGTAAAGCCAAACATCGCGACAGTGTGTGTTGGTATCGCGGCTTCTGCGGCGGCGGTCATTCTTGCGGCGGGAGAGAAGAAGAAGCGTTTTGCTCTTCCAAACTCGGAGGTAATGATTCACCAGCCATGGGGTGGAGCGCAAGGACAGGCGACAGACATTGAAATTACCGCAAAGCATATTATTGCAACACGTGAAAATCTCAATAAGATTCTCGCAAAATCGAGCGGTCAGCCACTTGCCAAGGTTGAGAAAGACGTTGACCGTGACTACTTTATGTCAGCAGAAGAAGCAAAAAAATACGGCATTATTGACGATATTTATAAAGCAAAATAGCCAGCCAGTCGTTAGTCATTAGTGCTTCGTTGTTAGTGCTTAGAGAGAGCGGATGAGAGGCATTAAAACACCTATTGACGAGGTGTTTTAATGCCTTCTCTTGCTAATAAACTATGCAATAACCGTCTATGGGCCTGTTCTATGCATGCGGATGGCTCAAGATTTTGAAGTTTTGCGAAAGGTTGACTTTTATATAGTTTTGTTATACAGTCCTGCCATGAGCGAACATACAAAAGAAGGAATGCCGGCAGGCGATGCAGGCATTGAGGCGGGGCCTTTGCCATCAAAAGGAGTCTCTGGCATTGATGAGACATTGCAAATCCCCGTAGATACCTCACCAGGAGTCATGCCTACTCACGATTTTTCTCAACCGGGACGAAATGAGGGTCAAGAGAGATCCTCGTTTGAAAGAGAGAAACATAATTTTGAAGATGTTGGTTTTTCGGACACATTAGATTCTCATACCAATACTAACGAGAAAAACCCAGTGCAAAATATCATGCAAGACCCAAACTCTGGTTATAAAGAGTACTGCACCAGTTTGGATCATATTGAAAAATTTGTTTCAGACATAGTGAACAGAGCTGCAGGACCCGCTATTGCTCTTGGTGTTGTAGCAAAAGTAACAATTGAAGCAATAATTTTTGGTTTTCCACTCACTCCTGAAGCTGTGTATCATTTACTCAATCAAATCGTGGCGCCGGCAATAGGGGGGTTGGTGGCAGTAGGGTTTTTAGTTTGGGGAAACGTTATTCCAAATTTGTTTAGATTTTTTAAAGGACCTATTATGGTTCAACTCAGTATTGACGCACATAAGCTCGCAAAAAACATTAAAAGACAGTGGGACGACTCACGTGCACATTCGCGTGAGTTGAAAAATCTTCGCGCTGGCGCAAGGTTCTAATTTACTCTTTCCGGTGAGTAACAACATACAGGACTGTTCTATACAAACACTCCCCGCGATAGCAGGGAGTGTTTTGTGAAAAAGAACTACTGAATTTTAAATTGATAAAACTGATATAAAAACATATAATGCGCTTTATAAAAATATATGTCTGAAAAACGAAGTTTTTTGAGCGGTGGGTCTTTAGATCTTGGCGAAGTTTCGTGTAGGATTTTGGCGGAAAGAAAAGAGAGGATGCCCGAGCCCAATAGCGGTCAGTTAAGTGTAGGAGAACCAACATCGCTACCTACACTGTCGCAAAATAAACCAGCCTCCTCTAATGCTAAAGTAGAATATATCTATCTTGAAGATGTGGTAGATAGATATCTACGAGACAAAACTCACTAAAAAACACCTTGTCTTTCAAGGTGTTTTTTAGAGTTAGTCATAACTAATGACTAATAACTAAGCACTAATGACTGTTTCTTTACTGTGCATCTAACTCTGCGTCGAGCTCTATAAGCATAGAGTCAATTTCAGAAAAGTCAGTTGCTTCAAGGTCTGCTTCTATTTCAGCAACCTCGTCAGATGAGCCTTGTGCTTGTAGTTCTAGCACCGCTTGCTCTGTGCTCTCGTCAGCAGGTGTAGAGCCATCATTGTAATTTTCAATACCTTGGGTGAAATAGTACAAACCACCGAGTGCAATAAGAATAACAATGAGAATAATTGAGAGTGTTGGGCCAAGACCGCCGTCTTTTTTTACTTCTGTTTCAGGCATTGGTGCTTGGTTTTCTGTGTTTTCTATTGGTTCCATAGTGTGTAGTGTAGGTTATTTTTTATAATGCGAAAACGCTATTCAGGTTCGCTGGTATCTGCCTCTTCTTGAGGGGGTTGCGTTGCTTTGAGTCTCTCCACCGCGCTTCTCAAGTGGCCCTGTACCGCAGTCAGGCTCTTTCGTACCTCTCGCAATTCTTCGCGGATTGCAGAAAGCGCTTCACGTGGATTCTCTGTGGTAGCGACACCATCAAGACGTGATTGTATAGATGCAACGTTTGCCTGTGCAGAAGAGATAACTTCGTTTGCTCGGTCAATAAATACGTTCGCTTCGGTAATATCAACCCCTCTTTCTGCCAACTTTTGTATACGCGAGTCTATCCGCGAGACGAGGATGCTCATTCGATCCATACCGGCCTCTAGTATTGTAATAATGCGATGCATTGAACGGAGGGCATTTTCTATGGCACGTTCTTTCATCTCGGCCATTCTCTCTTCTCGTTCAAGCCCCGCTTCGCTTCTTCTCTCGGCAACGTCGAATCTCCTCTCTTCCATTTGGTCTTTTCGCTCTGAAAGCTGGTCTCTTCTGTCACTTGCCTCCATTATGCGGTTCTCTCTCTGAGAGTTTACCTCTGCTCGTCTTGCTTCCACCTCTTCTTTTCGTACATCACGGTTTTCCATTCGTGTATTAGGTAGTGGGCGGGGGCCGATAGGAGACACCTCGTCTACGTTCTCGCTATACGTTTCATCGTTAGTAACTGGCTCTGCATCACCCTCTTCTGCGAATGCGAACGTGCCAAAAAAGGCAAAGAAGAAAAGGGTTGCAAGCAATGCTGTGCGCTGTAGGTATGTTGTTGAAGTCATAAAGTAAGTAGATACTATATTAAGTAATAACCATCACACTATTATAAGTAGTGTCTGTATATAGTATAAACCCCTCTCAAGAGAGGGGTTTGAGGGTGGGGATAAGAGGATTAAAGACAGTTATTAGTGCTTAGTTGTTAGTTTTTAGTTATAAAAACTAAAAACAGTGGTTAGGTGGTGGGCTTTTTTTCGTACCGTTCAACACATTCTTTTATAATGGTAATAGCATCCTCTGGTGTACCGAACCCTAATACTTTTGTGGTGCCTCGTTTCTTGAGGTCCTTATAGGTGTTGAAGTGGTATTCAATTTTGGCCTTCCACTGTTCCCCAAGCTGTTCCAATTTGTGTAGTTGGCTTCCTGAGTCGCGATCATCAGCAGGAACACAGATGATTTTGTGGTCCATCTCACCATCATCTTCAAAGTTGAGGACTCCTAAAATGCGCGCTGAGACAATTACCAATCCAGTTGGAAGTGCTTCCGGTGCGATTACTAATGTATCAAGTTCGTCCCCATCTTCATCAAGCGTTCCAGGGATAAAGCCGTAATTTGAAGGTTTTGCGAAAATTTCTGGCTCTACACGATCCAATTCAAATGTGTGCTTCTCACGGTTCCATTCAATCTTGAGCATTGAACCTTTAGATATTTCAATGACGGTTGTAATGAATTCGTTTTCGAAATCACCGGGAGTGTAGAGCGCATTGTAGTTAGTCATATGCCAATTAAGTAGTTACTCTTAATAATTAGTGTAACAGGTCTAAATGATTACGCACTATCTTTTTCAGAGCTAGTATCGGTCGGTGAATCTGTCTCTGGAGCCGCTGCTTCTTCGGTGACCTCCTCTTTGGGAGCTTCCGAAAGTGTTTGAGGTTCAGAGACTTTTTCGGTTTCTTCTGTAGCTGGAACCTCTTCAATAGGAGCTACCGATACGGTGTTTCCGTCAGTTTCTGCCAACTCTTCACCTTGCGTTGAGTGAATATCAATTGACCACCCCGTTAATTTTGCGGCGAGACGAACGTTCTGCCCCCCTCTTCCGATGGCGAGAGACTGCTGGTCGTCGGTAACTTCAACAATCGCACGACGTTCATCTTCTTCAAGTGTGACTGAAAGAATTTCTGCGGGAGAGAGTGCATCTTCTACAAACTCTGCCGGTGACTCAGACCACTCAATAATATCAATGCGCTCACCGCCAAGCTCTGACGTTACGGTAGAAACACGCACTCCCCGCTGACCAACAAGAGCGCCTACGGGATCAATACGGTCATCAACCGATTGCACGGCGATCTTTGACCGGCTACCCGGTTCACGAACGACACCTTTTATAACAATCGTTTCTGCTCCGAGTTCAGGCACCTCCATTTCAAACAACTTTTCCAAAAACTTAGGGTGCGCACGAGACAATCGAAGAAATACGCCACGTTGCCCTTCTTCTACCGAGAAGAGGTATGCACGAATACGCTCTCCGGGGCGGAATCGCTCTCCGGGAATCTGCTCTTGGTACGGCATAATGCCTGTTGCACGCCCAAGGTCAACGTACAGGTTTCCTCTCTCCATTCGTTGCACCACCCCTGATACGATGTCGCCCTCTTTTCCGCCAAACTCTTGAACAACAGACGCTCGTTCTGCTTCTCGTATTTTTTGCATAATGACCTGCTTCGCTGTTTGAGCGGCGATACGGCCAAAGTCAGTCCTCTTTTCAAGAGGGAAGACAATTTCATCATCAACGGACACGTCTCGTTTAATACGTTTTGCATCCTCAAGAAACATATGTTGCTCTTCATTATAGAAGGGACGTTCATCGTCACTCTCTACAACAATGATTTCGCCGTTCTCGTCTGTTTCAGGAATGCGAACTGACTCAGGTGTGACGACTACCTTTACCTGTGAAAACTCTACATTACCGCTGACCGGGTCAAACTCTGCGCGAACAATTTGTCCACGCTTTCCAAATTCTTTCTTGTATGCGGTTGCAAGAGCACCTTCTACCGCTTCGAGCATTTTTTCTTTTGGAATACCTCGCTCTTCGGCAAGTTGCTCTATCACTACATGAATACCTTTTAAATCAAATGTCATATATTGTATATTAATTCTTCTAAGAAAAATCCGATGCTTATGGCATCGGATTTTTACTATCTGTTCGATTATCTTTCTATACTATAGCGTCCTTCCTTCTACGTCAAGAGGGAGTACAAACTGATTTTTATCTTCAGGTTTCGGTAGCGGTAAGTGAGCCTGCGTAAGGTCTCTCTCACTATCTTCAGTGCGTTGAGGTGGTGTGTTAAGAGTTCTGCTAAAAAAAGAATCTGAGGATTCAATTGCCATATAATAGGAAATTATATATTTATAAATATATTCTTACAAGTTCATTATACCCCTATTAATTTTTTCAAAAAGATTATTTTCACAGAAAACCAGCACGTTGTAGGCTGAACCGATAATTACGATGCTACTATTGAAGTAATGCATGTTTCTGATGAACAATTAAAAAAATTTATTGTTGACTCTGGTCTCGTGTCTCGTAAAGACATTGAGGAGGCTCAAACGTTTAGCGAAACACATCCCGGCGGTTTAGCTGACGCGCTCGTCTCTCTTGGGTCTCTTTCAGAAGACGATATGCGTCGTATGCTTGCGCACATTTTAGGAATCCCCTTCGTTTCTCTGGAAGGAGAGAAAATAAATCCAGATATTTTGGCACTTATTCCAGAACCGGTAGCTCGACTTCACAATATCGTTGCTTATAAACAGAGCAAAGAGGGCCTTGAGGTTGCCATGCTCGACACCAACGACCTTACGGCAATTGATTTTATAAAAAAGAAGGTAGGTGGAAAGATTTTGCCACGATTGACCGACACTTCGTCACTGAAAGACGTACTGCTCCAGTACCAAAAGTCACTCAAAGATGAATTTGGCGAGATTATTAAAGACGCGTCAAAGCAAATTAAGGTGGTAGATGACCAAGAAGAGGACGCTGACTTGAAAAAACTGGCAGAAGACGTTCCGGTTGTAAAGATTGTAGACACACTGCTCCGTCACGCCGTCATTCAAGATGCGTCTGACATTCACATTGAGCCGATGGAGAACTCTTTGTTAATTCGGTATCGCATCGATGGCATTTTGCATGACGCAATGGAGCTTCCCCGTAACGTTGCGTCGGGTATTACTGCGCGCATTAAGGTTCTGTCGCGGTTAAAACTTGATGAGAAACGGTTACCGCAAGACGGTAGGTTTAAAATTGAAGCTGACGGAGAAAAGGTTTCGTTCCGTGTGTCGGTGCTCCCCACCTATTACGGAGAGAAAATTGTGATGCGTCTTTTGCGAGAGGGAGGTGGAGGGTTTACGCTAGAGAGTCTTGGCTTTCATGGTGCCGGTCTCGAACGTATCCATAATGCAACGCGACAAACGACAGGAATGATTTTAGTAACCGGACCAACCGGATCAGGAAAGACAACAAGCCTCTACACGGTGCTCGATATTTTAAACACTCCAAAGGTGAACATTTCCACTATTGAAGATCCTATTGAGTACCAAATGCCACGAGTCAATCAAACGCAGGTTCGCCCTGATATTGGCTTTACGTTTGTAAATGGTCTTCGGTCTCTGGTTCGTCAAGACCCCGATATTATTATGGTTGGAGAAATTCGTGACACTGAAACCGCCTCGCTCGCCATCAATGCCGCACTTACCGGACACTTGGTGCTCTCAACACTCCACACCAACTCGGCGGCGGCAACCATACCGCGCTTTATTGATATGGGAGCAGAGCCATTTTTATTAGTGTCAACGCTCCGCGTTATTGTTGGACAGCGACTGGTACGTCGACTGTGCTCTGAAAAAGAAGAGTACACGCTTTCTGCAGAAGAAATAAAACAGCTTGAACGTCAGGTTGATATAGAAAAGGTGCTCAATGTCCTAAAAGAAGAAGATCGAATTGAGAAGAAGGCAACCATTGAAACCATTTCTTTTTACCGACCAAAACAAACGGACGAGTGCCCCGATGGGTACACCAGTCGTGTGGGCATCCACGAAGTGCTCGCGGTCACGCCTGCAATCAGAGATTTAATTATTAAAGAGGCGACAGCAGACGAAATTGAAGCGGCGGCAAAGAAAGAAGGAATGCTCAGTATGGTTGAGGACGGTATATTTAAAGCAGCTGCAGGTGTTACCTCGATTGAAGAAGTACTTCGCGTTATTAATGAATGAGTATGTCAAAATTTAAAGTTAAAGCAATTACGAAAGGAGAGGATTCGTACGAAGAAGTTATTGACGCTGAAGATAAATTTGCGGCGTACAGGGAAATTCGTGAGCGTGGAGATACGGTTATTTCTCTCAAAGAGACGCAAGGCAAAGGAGGGGGTGGGCTCTCCCTCTCTTCAATAGATATTTTTTTGAGCAACGTATCTGCAGACGAAAAGGTGATGCTTACACGAAACCTCGCAGCAATGCTTGAAGCGGGATTGACGGCGTCCAGAGCTCTCGAAGTTATCGAAAAACAAACTAAAAATAAAAAACTAAAGTCAGTACTGCAGTCTATTGTTTCTGATGTAAAAAAGGGGGATCCGTTGTCGTCTGCGTTTGCTCGGTTTGATACTATATTTTCTCCACTCCTTATCTCTATGGTTCGCGCGGGTGAAGAATCTGGGCAAATGGCAGAGTCTCTCCGTGTCGTGTCTTCGCAGATGGAGAGTTCGAACAACCTATCAAAGAGAATAAAGGGAGCAATGATGTACCCGTCGATTGTTCTTATTGCGATGGTGATCATCGGTATTTTGATGTTGATGTACGTGGTCCCTACGTTAACGCAAACTTTCTCAGAGCTGGGGACGGAATTGCCAATAACAACGCAAATGATTATTGGCGCGTCAAATTTTCTTGCTTCTAATACCGTTATCGCGCTTCTGGGAATATTTTTGGTTGTTGTGGGCTTTATATATGCACTACGAACAAAGGTTGGAGCGCGTGTATCAAACTTTATCTTGCTTCGCGTGCCGGTTATCGGAGATTTAATAAAAGAAGTGAACTCTGCCCGAACAACTCGCACCATATCTTCTCTGCTTTCGGCGGGGGTAGATATGGTGCTCGCCATATCTATTACCAAAGATGTGGTGCAAAACTCTTTTTATCAGAAAGTACTTATTGAAGCAGAGGCGTCGGTTGTAAAGGGCGGAAGTTTGTCTGAAACATTTCGTAAATATCCAAAACTGTATCCGCCACTGGTTCCTGAAATGGCGGCAGTGGGAGAGGAGACAGGGAGGTTGTCAGAAATGCTCAATGAGACAGCTCAGTTTTATGAATCATCGGTAGAACGACAGACAAAAGACCTCTCAACAATTATAGAGCCGATTTTGATGTTATTTATCGGTAGCGTTGTGGGATTCTTTGCGCTCTCTATGATCGCTCCGATTTACTCACTTTCAAGTGCGATCTAATGGTAAAGCAAACGCATACATACAGCACGTCTCAGAGGGGAATGACCTTGGTTGACGTCGTTGTTGGAACCGCAATTATGCTGATGGTTTTTTTGGGTTTGTTTGGCGCCTTTAAGCTCTCTATTGAGTTGGTTTTTTCTACAAAAGCGAAAACAGGGGCGGTGTTTTTAGTAGGTGAGAAGTTAGAGCACATTCGTCTCTTGGCATATGACTCGGTAGGAACCGTTGGCGGTATTCCTCAGGGGTCAATTCCACAAACTGAAGAGGTGGTGCTAAACGGCATTCCGTACACCATTCGTACACTCATTCAGTACGTAGATGATCCGGCAGACGGCTTAGGAGAGGAAGACGAAAACGGAATTGTTGCTGACTATAAACGGGTAAAGGTAGAAGCAACGTGGAGTATAAAAGAGTCTATTCGGTCGACGTCTGTACTGTCCGATATTGCTCCCGTAGGAGTTGAGAGTGTCTCCGGTGGAGGAACACTGAAAGTTAATGTTTTTAACGCGCAAGCAAGCGCGGTTGCGCAAGCAACTGTGCGAATCGTCAATAACACTCTCAATCCAATTGTTGATGTCTCGGCGCAAACCAACGACAGCGGTTCAATTTCTTTCCCCGGCGCGCTTGAGGGGAGCGAGTATGAAATTACTGTTTCAAAAGCGGGGTACTCAACGGCACGTACGTATGCGACGGATGCTGGTAACCCAAATCCTTCTCCGGGGCACGTTGCGGTGATCTCGGGACAAACATCAGCGATGAGCTTCGGCATCGATCAACTCAGCTCTCTATTAGTCTCTACGTTTGAACCGATTAGAGATAACTCGTTTTCTGACTCGTTTATCGACACCTCAAAGATTGCCGAGTCTTCAAACACTACCGTCTCTGAAGGAGATCTGATGCTCGCATCAGACGAAGACGGTTTCATACCTTTTGGGTACGCATTCTCTAATTCTGTCGAGCCAGAGTACCTGCACGCTTGGGATGAAGTGAGGTTTTCTACCGATGCTCCGGAGGGGACTGTTGCATCAATACACCTCTACTACTGGGATGGAGAAGCGTACTCTCTTGTTCCTGATAGTGACGTTTCCAACAACAGCACCGGTTTACTAAAAAGCCCTGTTGATATTTCATTTCTGTCGACTGAAACATACAGCGACCTTCAGCTGTATGCTGGTTTAGAAAGCGCCGACAGTTTGGTAACGGCGCGAGTGCTGGATTGGGAAATTACTTACGAAGAAGGACCTCTGCCTCTTGCAGATGTTGCTTTCGATATTCACGGAGAGAAAATTATCGGCTCTGACTCAGAGGAAGCGCCGATATATAAGTTTGATGAAAGTTTTGTTACTGGTAGTGCAGGAGAAAGAAATATAAGTGACATTGAGTGGGACACCTACGTTATCGGGCTTCCGCCGTCTTCTCCGTATGCGTTGGTTGAGCGTTGCCCCAACACGTTAGTGGTTACGCCAAATAGCAACAGCTCTATTTCTCTTACCGTCGACACCAAAACGACACACTCTCTACGTGCGGTAGTTGCATTTGCCGGGGACCCTGTTTCGGGGGCAACAGTAACCCTTTCGGGTGCGGGCGGTGGAACACAAACAACGTCGACGTGCGGACAAGTTTATTTTTCGGGGCTCACGTCTGGAGACCGTACCATCACCATTAACAAGACGGGGTTTGAACCATACTCTGAAAATGTCACTGTATCTGGAGAGAGTAGCGTATCGGCAATTTTGATTCCTGTTGAATAATGCATATGCGTATACACAAACAAAAAACAATTCGCGGACTGACACTCGTTGAAATGGTTATTACCATATCAATATTTTCGATCATTATGGTTGTGTTGGTGCAGTCAATAATCTTTTTTTATCGTTCAAACACATCATCATTAGAGCAGTCGTACCAGGTGAACTCGGCGCGGAAGGGGAGCGCTGTGTTGGTGAAAAATATCCGAGAGGCAACGTATGGAGACGATGGTTCGTACCCACTTTCAAACATCGGTTCAACGACCGTCGTTTTTTTTAGCGACACTGAAAACGATGACAGTGTTGAAAAAATAACGTACTCACTTTCGGGCACCACGCTCATACGAAACGTGCTTGAGTCTTCCGGAACACCTCCTGTATATACGGGCGGAGGAGTTGATCACCTCGTCTCTACATACGTCAGAAATGAAGAAGAAGGAGTACCTCTCTTTAGATTTTACGATGTGAACGGAACAGAGATAACAGACTACGAGAATGTGAGTGACGTTCGCTCTGTTACTATAAACTTAGTTGTAAACGTACAACCAATTAGGGCTCCACAAGAATTTACCCTTCGTTCAAGCGCAACGCTACGAAACTTAAAGAGTGAATAGTATGCCTGTACACACAATGGTATTAAAAAAAATGAACAGTACTGCGCGCGGGTCTTTTGTACTTCTGACGTTGGTGTTTTCAGCAGTGTTTTTGACACTCATTACATCACTCTCAGGGTACATTTTTATCGAAAAACGAGCACAGCTTGCGAAGGAAAACCTAGAAAAGTCACTCCATATTGCCGAGGCGGGGCTCAATTACTATCGGTGGCGATTAGCACACTTTCCCGGAGATATCACTGATGGCACCGGAAACCCGGGGCCGTATGTGCACACGTTTTCTGACCCGGAAGAAGGGACGATCGGAAGCTTTTCTCTTGAAATTTCCGGTCAAACTTTCTGTGGTGTAACTTCGGGCATTTCAATTACATCTACCGGGTGGACAAACGCAGACCCTTCATTAAAACGTTCTGTGCGTGCAGTGTATACAAGGCCATCGGTTGCTGAATATTCACACATTGTAGATGCAAACGTTTGGGCGGGGAGCGACCGAATAATTTCCGGTCCGTACCACTCTAACGGAGGTGTGCGTATGGACGGTACTCACAACTCGACGGTTTCTTCTGGTGTTTCGTCGTGGTACTGCAGTAGTTCGTTTGGCTGTAGCCCTCAACAAAACCAACCCGGAGTTTTTGGTTCAGGGTCAAACCCCGAGTTATGGAGCTACCCCACAACCCCCGTTGACTTTGGTGGTATTACGGTCGACCTTGCAGAGCTACGGCAGTATGCCATTGATGACGGCGTCTTTATTGAAAACTCTAACCGTTTTGGATGGAGGGTTGTTTTTAATGGTGATGGTACGTTTGATGTTCGTAAAGTGCAGTCTGCAACTAAAGTGTGGGAGTACTCTACGGAAGACGGGTGGCAACAAGAGCGACGTATTGTAGGAAACCAACAGTCAGCGACAACGTACAGTATTCCAGCAGATTGCCCCGTGGTTTTTATTGAAGACGACATATGGGTGGAGGGTGTGGTGAGCGGAAAGGTTATTTTAGCTTCAGCTGATGTTACCAATCCGGGTGTAGACCATTCAGTGGTACTGAGTGGCAACATTACGTACGCAAACGAATCTGGAGACGGCATCACCATTATTGGCGAAGAAAATGTTCTTATTGGTATAGATGTTCCAAACGAGATGACCATACAGGGTGTATTTATTGCGCAAAAAGGGCGGTTTGGCAGAAACCACTACTGCGATTACGATTGCTCTAGTACAAAAGGCAATCAATCCGTTCCCGGTAGTTTAGACGAATATGTGACGCGCAGTACACTCAACACAATAGGTACGGTTGTTTCAAAAGAGAGAGTAGGCACCAAGTGGACATCGGGGGGGGCTTTTTTATCAGGGTTTAATCAAAGAAACGACTCATTCGATAAGGCTCTTGCTGACAGCCCTCCACCGTTTACCCCGTATGTGTCCGAAGACTACCTCTTCCGTTCGTGGCGTGAGGTGAATTAATCTGTCCTGTAAGTGACGCACTGATGGTACTATTGTTTTATGAAACCTATTATTGTAGGAAATTGGAAAACATACGTCAGTTCGCAAAAAGACGCAAAGAAACTTTTTAAGGCAATAGATAAAAATCTTCCTCGTACGGTCCGTTCAGAGGTTGTTGTCTGCCCCCCGGCTCCACTCATTCAACCGCTCCGTGCCTCGTACGTGGGAAAGAGAATTTCTTTTGGTGCGCAAGACGTCTCGTTTGAAGACGGCACTCCAACAGGTGACATTATGCCGACAGTACTAAAAGACGTGGGGGCACAGTACGTTATTATTGGACACGCGGACAAACGGCGTGACGGAGATTCAGATCTGATTGTAGGAGAAAAAATCAACGCAGCGCTCGATAAGGGGCTACGACCAATCGTCTCTTTTGGCGAACAGGTACGAGACAAAGAGGGGATATACCTTTCAGATTTAGAACAAAGTATTCGGGGGTCCCTGTTTAACCTTACTGAGAGCGCACTGAAAAAAGTAATTATCGCGTATGAACCTGTGTGGGCAATCGGAGCTACCGTGACACCGTCAGCGCGCGAAATACAAGAGACAAATATTTTTATACGAAAGACACTCGCAACAAAATATTCTCGCGGAGTCGCTCTGAAGGCACGCATTATATACGGCGGTTCAGTTGATGATACAAACGCAGATGAATTAATAGCTGATGCCGATATTTCCGGATTTCTATTGGGGCGAGCAAGTGTTGATGCTGAAGTGTTTACTACTATTGTAAAAGCATGGCAATAAGAGTTTTGGATTGGTCGCAAAATTTTTCGGGAAAGAGCGTACTCGTACGAGCGTCTCTTAACGTTCCTATTGAAAACGGAAACGTTACGAACCCCTTTCGGTTTGAAAGAGCTTTACACACCATTGAGGCACTCGCTGTTCGTGGTGCGCGGGTGGTAGTTGTTGGGCATATTGGGCGGGCGAGTACCGACTCTTTGGAGGTGGTGCATAGAGAGCTGCAAAAAAGAACTACGGTACCCATCCATTTTGTTAACGACGTTGTCGGCGCTCAGGCGCAAGAAGCTGTCGCTCGTCTATCGGGTGGCGAAGTATTACTGTTGGAAAATGTGCGACGTGATGCACGAGAAATTGAAAATGATGATACGTTTGCTGCCCGCCTTGCGTCGTTCGGAGAGCTTTTTGTAAACGATGCGTTTGCAGACTCTCATCGCGCACATGCATCTATTGTGGGAGTTCCTCATTATATAGAGAGCGTAGCCGGGCCTCGCTTTATGGAAGAATACAACGGTATCCTTCCGGCGCTTAATCCACCAAGTCCGTCGTTTGCCATTATGGGTGGTGCAAAATTTCTGACCAAAGTGCCACTTATAAAAACACTTTTAGAAAAGTATGACACGGTATTTATTGGTGGAGCACTCGCAAACGATTTTTTCTCAGCCAAAGGACACGAAGTTGGAGTGTCACTTGTTTCATCGGTGTCTCACGCAGAAGCACTTCTCAAGAACAGTAAGCTTATTACCCCTTCTGATGTAACGGTTTGGGATGGAGAAAAAAAGGATATTAAAAAACTTTCCGACATAGCCCCACGAGACGCTATTTACGATATCGGACCCCTTTCAGTGAAAGCTATTACTCCGTACATACAAAAGGCACGTTTCATTTTATGGAACGGGCCGTTGGGAAATTTTGAGAAAGGTTTTATTGACGGTACCGAGTCAGTGGCAAAGGTTATTGCGTCCGCCTCAGGGAAGTCTGTGTTGGGTGGAGGAGACACCGTTGCCTCTATTGAACATCTGCAACTCAAAGAAAAAATAACTTTTATCTCAACAGCAGGAGGAGCAATGCTTCAATTTATTGCCGAAGGTACACTGCCGGGTATAGAGGTCCTCAGTGAATAGCAGCTTTTATTTTTTGCGCAAGCTCTGTTGCACGACCTTTTTCGTAGGATCCTTGTGGCCACAGTACCAGAGCATCGTCTCCAAAACGAGGAATTAAGTGTATGTGAAAGTGAAAAACAGTTTGCCCTGCCTCCGGTTCACTGTTGCACTGTACATTCACACCCTTTGCACCCAGAGACGTTTGTAGGGAGCGTGCAATTTTTTGTGCCACCAGAAAGAGATGCTGGAGAGTTGCTTCGTCTGTATCAAAAAAATTACGAGACCATTTTTTTGGTATGACGAGTGTGTGACCTTCTGTTACTGGCGCAATATCTAAAAACGCTAATGCGATGTCGTCTTCGTACACAATGTCTGCAGAAACTTCTCGCGAAATAATTTTTGAGAAAATAGTATCCATACGTAAATATGATAGCATTTGGTAGATGCACAATCTCCACCCCGTAGCGAAAAGTATTTTAGAGGCACGCAGTATTGAAGACGTAGAGGGCTTCATTAACCTCGAGTATGACAAGCGCCCAGATCCGTTTCTGCTTACCGATATGGATGTTGCTGTGTCGCGCATACTGCAGGCAATACACAGTAATGAAAAAATTTGTGCGTGGACAGACTACGACTGTGATGGCATTCCCGCCGGAGCGCTCCTCTCGGATTTTTTTGAAATGATTCATTACCCCCTCCGTTCGTACATACCTGAACGGAGCGAAGGGTACGCACTCAACGAGCAAGGTATACAGAAATTAAAAGACGAAGGCGTTTCACTCATTATCACTGCCGACGCCGGCATTACCAGTAATAAAGAAGTGGCGTTTGCGCAGTCATTAGGAATTGACGTCATTGTGACTGATCACCACCTCCCGAGCGAGACGCTCCCGCCGGCAGTCGCGATCATTAACCCGCATCGTGCAGACGACACGTACCCATTCAAAGACCTCTGTGGAACAGGGGTTGCCTTTAAGCTCGTTGAAGCACTCCTCTCAAAAGGAAGCTTTGACGTTGTTGCCGGAAACGAGAAGTGGTTGCTCGATTTGGTTGCACTCGCAACGGTTGCCGATATGGTCTCTCTGACAGGCGAAAATAGAACACTCGTTTCTTACGGGTTGCTCGTTGCAAGAAAAGGAAGAAGAAAGGGAATGCGGGTACTGTTAGAAAAAATGCGCGTTCCATACCGTACTATCACTGAAGATGATTTTGCTTTTTCCATTGCTCCTAAAATAAACGCGTCATCAAGAATGGAGAGTCCGCTCTTGGGTCTTGAACTGTTAACCACGACGAGCACTGAACGCGCAAATGAGTTGGCAAAACATTTAGTTAATTTAAATAATGCTCGAAAGCTTGAGGGTGCGAGAGTTTCAAAAGAAGTAAAGAAAAGGTTAGACGGGTCTCAGTTATCACGGGTCATTGTTATGGGTCGGTCTTCTTGGAACCCCGCGCTCCTTGGTATTGCAGCGACGGGTATTGTTGAGATGTACGAGCGACCTGTGTGCCTGTGGGGTAAGGACGGAAGTTTAATAAAGGGGTCGTGTCGTTCCGATGGAACGGTAAACATTGTTTCGTTAATGAAAGAGGCAGAAGATTTGTTTGAAGATTTTGGTGGGCACGAGCTGTCCGGTGGATTTTCTTTAAAAGAAGGGGCGATACACCAACTGCCGGAGGCACTGGAGAAAGCGTACGCGTCGGTAACATCAGGAGAAAAAAAAGATGAACCAATGCAGATTGACGGAACGTTAACGCTCTCTGAAGTGGGAAAGTCTTTGTACACATCTCTGCGACATCTCGCTCCCTTTGGTGTGGAAAACCCAAAACCTATCTTTCAATTTTCTAACGTACGAGTAGAGAGGGTGCTCTATTTTGGAAAACATAAAGAACATACGCGCGTTACCATTAGTGACGATACCGGCAGGGCAATTGACGCAATTGTGTTTTTTAGCGACAGGTCGTCTTTTAAAAACGAGCTCGCGTTGCTGTCAAAAGGGGACAGGGTAAGCGTCTGTGCGTGCGTGGAAGAGTCTTCGTTTGGCAACAAAACCGAGCTCCGTTTGCGAATTGAAAATATAGAAATTAAAACTACGGTACAATAACCGCAATGACAATTCGTGTTTTTACTGATGGAGGTGCGCGAGGCAACCCCGGACCTGCCGGCGCAGGAGCAATTATTTACAACAATGACACAGTGGTGGGGACTGTATCTGAGTATTTAGGACGACAAACAAACAATGTCGCCGAATACGAAGCGCTTATTTTGGCGCTTACAAAGGCACGAGAGCTACACAAGAATATTTCAGACGAAGAGGTACATGTTTTTATGGACTCTGAACTTATTGTGAAGCAGATGAAAAAAGAGTACAAAGTGAAAGACGCAAAACTAAAACAGCAGTATGCGAAGGTAGAGAGCATTATTGCCGAATCGTTTCCTTCTATTTCGTTTATGCATATACGGCGAGAGCAAAACGTTGAGGCCGATGCACTGGCAAACGACGCGATGGATAGGGGGGTGTAACGTAATGTAAAGACAGTGAAGGAGAAACATTTCTTTGAGCAACTATTTGGAAAAGAAAATGTTCTTATAACGATTTGCATTGCAATTATTGCCGGAGTCGGCGTCTGGTCGTTGTTTATTGAAACGCCGTCACTCCCTTCGTTTGAAAGGTATGAAGGTTCGCGGGTGATTATAGGGGGAGTGGTTTCTCGGGACCCCGAACACAAAGAGCACTCTTTGCGTTTAGTGGTTACCGTGCACGAACTTAATAGCGAAACACTTCAAAACGAGAAAACAAACGTTACTGTATCAACAGATAGGTTTTTAGATATACACTACGGAGACAGGGTTCGTGTGACAGGTGTGTTGCGTTCTCCTGAAGCGTTTGAAACAGAATCAGGAAGAACGTTTAATTACCCACGCTACTTGCTGGCGCACCGTATTACACATTCAATTTCTTTTGCCGAGACAGAAGTGTTCGAGTCCGGCAAAGGAAATGTTTTTGTCGCGTCACTGCTTTCGGTAAAGCACACATTGCTGAGAGGGATGCAAAAAGCGCTTCCTGAACCGGAAGGAGCGCTCCTTGCAGGGCTATTGTTAGGAGAAAAGCAGTCTCTCGGAGACACCATTACTGATGCGTTTAGAAACTCGGGGGTCGTACACATTATTGTTCTTTCGGGGTATAACGTCGCACTGGTAATTAACTCTGTTTTGTTTGTCGCAGTACGAATATTTCCGCGCCTTGTTGCGTACAGCTTTGCCGGAGTTTTTGTTTTGGGGTTTGCGGTAATGACAGGAGGGTCAGAAACTACCGTACGAGCAACCATTATGGCAATACTGATGATGATAGCGACAGTACTGCACCGCCCCTCTGTTGCACTGCGCGCCTTAGCTGTAGCAGGAGCAAGTATGGCAGTGTGGAACCCCCTGCTTGTTTTGTACGACCTCTCGTATCAGCTTTCAATGGTGGCAACGCTAGGTCTCATTATATTTTCACCATACATTCAATCTAAAATTCGGTTTGTGCCGGCATCGTTTGGGTTGAGAGAGATTGTTGCAACGACGCTCGCGACACAAATTACAGTACTCCCGATTCTTATCCTTTCAATAGGGGTGGTGTCGCTAGTTTTTTTGCCGGCCAATGTTCTAGTTTTGCCACTGGTTCCCATAGCTATGTTTGTGGGGTTTGTTGCCTCGGTTGTGGCGTTAGCCTCTCCGCTCGTCGCCCTCCCTTTTTCAGCTTTGGCGTACGTGCTCCTCAAGGGCATTATCGCAACAGCATTATTTTTTGGATCTCTACCACTCTCAACTCTTGTTATTCCTCCGCAGTGGTTATGGGTATCACTTGCCGTTCTGGTGGTTGCATACGTTTTTGTGTGGTGGTACGTAAGACGGTTTCTTACGAGCGGTGTTTAGGAAACGCGGTTTTCTATCACAGACCAATTGAGGTTATTAAAAAAAGCTTCGACGTACTCGTTTTTCTTTGCGGGGCGATAGTCAACCATAAACGCATGCTCCCACATATCGAGCGCCAAAATTACTTTTGCTCCACCCAACTGCCCAAGCTCGTGATCTGAGACCCACACTGTTTGGAGCGAATCTGCTGTTTCGTCTAAAGAGACTACTACCCACCCAATACCCCGGCTTCCGGCAACCTCTTTTATATGCGCTATAAAGTTGTCCCACGAACCGTACTTTTTTTCTGCGTGCTTTTGTAAAAGTGAGTCTGCTGTCGGGTTTTGTGGACCCCCTTCAAATTGCGTAAAGTAGTATTCGTGCATTCGGGCTCCGTTCCACTCGAAAGAAAACCTCCGTCGAAGTTCGTTAATGACGTACTGGTTTGCTCCCTGCTCTTTTAATTTTTCTAATTCTTCGGATATAACATTCATATGTTTTACGTATCCTTCGTACAGAGCAAGGTGCACGGATACCTGCTCTTCTGATAATCCTTCCAGTGTCGGAAGGGTAAATGTTTTTGCTGTATATGTCATTTCACTATAGTACCAAATGATGTGCGAAAATACTCTCAGTGATTCGGTTAGCCATACTCGGAGCCTTTCTTGTAAGCACCGCTATTGCCGGGGTGTTTGCGTTTCCTACAAGCCACCTTTCGGTGTCGTTTTTAGATGTCGGGCAGGGTGATGCCATACTTATTCAAGGCCCAACGGGGGTGCAGGTATTAGTTGACGGAGGGGTGAATCAAGCGGTTTTGCGTCAGCTTGGTAGAGAATTACCGTTCTACGATAGAAGTATTGATGCGGTTATTGCCACACACTCTGACCAAGATCACATTGGGGGACTGCGAGACGTCGTTGAAAGGTACTCGGTAGAGTATTTTTTTGAATCGGGGGCACAGAGCAACACATCTGCAGAAAGGGTGCTTCATACTGCTTTGGAAAAGAAAGGCGTTTCTCGTACTCTGGCTCGAAAGGGGATGCGAATGCTTCTTGGCGGTGGTGCGTACATTGATATTCTGTTTCCTGACAGAGATGTGTCTGGATTAGAAACAAACACCGCCTCAATCGTTGCTCGGGTTGTATATGGAGATGCAGAGTTTTTACTTACCGGAGACTCTCCGCAAAGTATTGAAAGGTTTTTAGTTGCCAGTGTTGGCGACACCCTAGAGAGTGATGTATTAAAGGCGGGGCACCATGGCTCTAAAACGTCGTCTTCTTTAGAATTTGTCCGTACGGTACGCCCTCAGTATGTGGTTATTTCTGCGGGAAAAGATAATTCGTACGGACACCCCCACCAAGAGGTTATAGATACCATACGTTCTGTTGGCGCAACTATACTGGGGACGCACACACATGGAACCGTCAAATTTTTTTCTGATGGACGTCGTGTGTGGCGTTGATAGACTGTGCGTATGTTTGGAATAAAAAAAGAAAGACCGTACGATGGAAAAATTAATTTTTGCTTTGTTCATCGTGAAGGGGGTCCTAAAGGTACACTTACCGCTACATGGTGGGACACCAGAGACTTAACGCGTAAGTGGGGTGGAAAAATAAGGACGACATCATCGCGTTCGGCTTATTTTAATAATTAAACATCCCTCCATACTGAGGGATGTTACACAACACCTGCTTTTTTGAGTGTTTTGTACGCTCCGCGCTTTGCAATTGTCTTCATTGCTTTTGTAGAAACAGTAACGGTAACGTGCTTATCAAGTTCGGGGACGTACACCTTCTTTTTGTGGAGGTTTGCTTTCTTGCGAGAAGTACCACACGGATTAAACTGTGTCGCACGAGTACGGTTTGAGTACTTTCCTCCCATTTGAGAGGTCTTGCCTGTTACTGCGCATTGCTTTGCCATAGTGAACGTGAGTATAAATGATATTGCTTAAAGTATCAAGCCCAACAAAAAGACTTATTGGTATGTGAGTAGGTGTTATTTTGATTTTTCCAAATACAGGGTAATGGTTCGGCGCTTCCAAGCAGAGCCGTCTTTTTTAGTATGTTTGTGCGATTTTTCAACTTTATGTACGGCAAAGTGTGTTTCAAAAAAAGATACAGCCCCCTCTTCTGTCCATACATACTCTGGAATGCCGATTTCAGGGTGAATGTACATACCTTTTTCAGGTCCCGGATGCTCTTGGAGTAGGCGATGTGCGTTTTGGTCTTCTTCAAGGAGAAACGATTTAAAGAAGAGCCACCCGCCCGGCTTGAGTACCCGATACACCTCTTCTTTTAATTGTTCGCGCTCTGCCTTACGAAGGACGTGTGATGACATCATATCCAGCGCTATGGTTATTGAAGAGTCCGGAAGGGGGATGGTTTCGGCGAGTGAGTGTACAAAAAACTCTACGGGCAAATCACCCGAAGCCTTTTGCGCCTCTTGTATGGCAACCTCTGAAGTGTCGTACCCAACCCCACGCATACCAAAGTCGGAGGCAAGAAACAGGAGGTTTCTTCCGTTACCACACCCAAGATCAACCGCCTTTGTGGTCACGTTCAGGTGAACCTTTCCATGGTGGCGCATTAAAAATCGAGTGAACTTTTTTAAATCTTCAGAAGGTTCTGTTGAAAGTGCAAGGTGAGCGTCTTGACCGCCAATGCCACCCCTTCTTTTAGCGTACTCTTTGTTCCAAAAGTCTTTGTGTTTCTTTTTTGCCATACTTTTAGCTGTTAGGAGGATTAGGGTATTAGGATGTTAGCCTTTTGGTCGTGTTTTTAAGCTAACCTCCTAATCATCCTAAGGCCTATTTTGCTTGTTATTTGTTTTGGCCCATTCATAAAATACGATTGCCGCCGAGACAGAGGCATTGAGTGACTCAACATTTTCAGAAATAGGAACCTTAAGAAGTACGTCGCAGTTCTCTTCGGTCTTTTCTCGTATGCCTTTTCCTTCGTTGCCAATAACAAATACACTCGGCTCGTCAAACACTTCTTGATCCAGTATTTTTGTTGCTTCCCCGGCAAGTCCGTATGTCCAAAACCCGCTTGTCTTGAGGCGCTCAAGCGTTCTGTTTACGTTCCCGATCTCTACGAGTGGGATACGAAATGCCATACCTGCTGATGCTTTGATTACCGATCCGGTAATGGGTACCTGTCGGTGTTCAGGAATAAGAACTCCGCTTATACCAAACGCTGTCGCAGAGCGAATAATCGCGCCAACATTGTGAGGGTCGTGCAGTTCTCCCAACAGTACCAACGCGGGCTTTTTTGAAAGATCAAGAGAAGAGAGAAAGTCTTCAAGGGGGGTGACGAGCTTGTTTATCTGTATAAACGCGGCGACTCGCTGATGCACAGCATCTTTTCCTATATATCGCGTAAGATCTTTCATTGAAAACTGCGTACGCGTTACCTTTTTCTTTTCTACCAAGGCGTACACCTCTGGGTTGGTGTCAGAGTCAACGAACACACGGTCTATGATGTGAGGTGCGTATCGTAAGGCTTCTTCTACGGGATGTTTTCCGTATATACAAACAATATCGTTTTTCATACCCCTACTCTATACTTTATACTCAATACTGTATACTCTACTAATATGGAACCTACTATTTTTGTCCCCGTTATCGTTCTCGTTATATTTTCAATTATCTTGCACGAAGTGGCACACGGATTTGTAGCACACCTTTTGGGTGACCCTACCGCGCGCCTTGCAGGGCGCCTTACCTTAAACCCAATTCCACACTTAGACCCTATCGGATCAATTTTGTTGCCCGGAATCCTCGCGCTTTCACAAACACCGTTTCTTATTGGGTGGGCAAAACCGGTTCCGTATAACCCATACAATTTTAAAAACCAGCGATGGGGAGAAGCGCTGGTTTCGGCGGCCGGACCCGCCACAAACATTCTTATCGCTGTTGTTATCGCGATGGCAATGCGATTTGGTATGCTCACCAACCCTGAGCTGTTTCAGATTGGAGCCTTTGTTATTCTTGCAAATATTGTATTGGCAATCATTAACCTTATCCCTATACCGCCACTTGATGGGTCAAAGATTCTCCGGTCGCTTTTGCCGTATTCTATGAACAGTTTTTTTGTCCGTATAGAGACGCTCACGTACGCACTCGGCCCTTTTGGCCTTATTGCCGCCTTATTGCTGATTGTGTACGTATTTAACGATATTATCTTTGCTTTTGTGCGCGCGATCTTCTCTCTCCTTACGGGAATGGCACTGTAAGAACTACAGTACGTTAGTAGTTAGTATATTGGTATATTGAGCTATGGAATATGATATTTGAGTATTGTTCTCAATACTGTATACAGAATACTAAATACCCTATACTGTTTTACCCTTCCGCTCGCAACCATTGCGTTTTTGAGAGCTTTTGTATATAGTAAGACCTGCCCTCTGTGGGCGTTTTTAATTCATGGCAACAATCAACCAATTGCGAAGAAAACCACGCCGTCCCCTTCAAAAGAAGATTAAAACGGTGGCTCTTTCTCGTGGTTTTAATACCATTAAAAACAAACCCACATTTTACCCTTCTCCATTTAAGCGAGGCGTGTGCGTTAAGGTGACAACTAAAACACCTCGTAAACCAAACTCGGCTATCCGAAAAATTGCCCGTATTCGTCTTTCAAACCAACAAGAAGTAACCGCCTACATTCCTGCTGAGGGGCACAACCTTCAAGAGCACTCGGTGGTGGTTATCCGTGGTGGGCGAGTGAAAGACGTTTCGCTCCGCTACCAAGTGGTTCGCGGGCGACTTGACGCTGCAGGTGTTGAAAAGAGACGCCGTGGACGATCAAAATATGGCGCAAAACGACCTAAATAATTTTTAATATCGCATTATGAGACGACCAATTAAAAGCAAGCACGACATTCTCCCTGACGAAAAGTACGATTCAGAGCTTTTGTCGCGATTTATAAATGCCATCATGCTTGATGGTAAAAAATCTACCGCCCGAACGGTGGTATACGATGCCCTTGATGAAATAAAAAACCGAGATAACACCGCAGATCCAATTGCTGTGTTTGAAATGGCAATACAAAATATCTCTCCGTCTGTTGAGGTACGCTCTCGACGAGTGGGAGGGGCTAACTACCAAGTGCCTCGCGAAGTTCGTGCCGAGCGCCGTCGCTCTCTCTCGTTTCGATGGATTATCGCTGCCGCGCGCGGGGCAAAAGGAAAGGCAATGTCTAAAAAACTTGCTGACGAGCTTGTTCTTGCATCTAAAAACGAAGGCTCGGCAATAAAGAAGAAAGAAGATGTCCACCGTATGGCAGAGTCAAACCGAGCGTTTGCCCACCTTGCGTGGTAGTTACAAAGCAATAGGCAGGTTCACGCTCGTTGTTTTTTTGTTTTATACTAATCATTAACCACTACTAATTAAGCACTATACCTATGGCCCGAGCATACCCACTAGACAGAGTAAGAAACTTTGGAATCATCGCGCACATTGATGCGGGGAAAACAACGACGTCAGAACGTGTTCTTTTTTACACGGGTATGAGTCACAAAATCGGAGAAGTGCACGACGGCGAGACTACTACAGACTGGATGGAGCAAGAGCGAGAACGAGGTATTACCATTACCGCGGCCGCAGTTTCTTGTACGTGGGCTCCAACATACGAAGAGGATCAGGTAGATAAAAAGAAACGATTTTCATTTAATATTATTGACACTCCGGGCCACATTGACTTTACCGTAGAGGTGAAGCGCTCGCTCCGTGTGCTTGACGGCGCGGTTGTTGTGTTTGACGGCGTTGCCGGTGTAGAGCCACAATCAGAAACAAACTGGCGTTACGCTGACGAAGGGAAGGTGCCCCGTATCTGTTTTATTAACAAGCTTGACCGAACCGGCGCTTCTTTTGAACGTTCGTTTCAATCAATCATTAACCGTCTTACCAAAGATGCGGTACGTGCAAACCTTCCTATAGGCGAAGAAGAGAATCACGAAGGAGTCGTAGACTTGTTAACACGAAAAGCTGTCTATTTTGAAGGAGTTCTTGGAAAAGACGTCCGTTTTTCAGACGAAATTCCTGAAGCTATGAAAGCCGACGTTGAAAAATACCGTGGAGAATTAATTGAAAAAATCGTGCAGGAAGATGAAGCAATGATGAATGCATATCTTGAAGGAAACGAGCCATCAGTAGCCGAGTTAAAACAAGCGCTTCGCAAGGGTGTTATTAATAACACCATCGTTCCTGTTTTTGCCGGCTCGGCGCTTAAAAATAAAGGTGTTCAGCTTGTGCTCGATGCAGTTGTTGACTACCTTCCGTCTCCGCTCGATGTCCCCCCAGTTAAAGGCATTAACCCTAAGACAGAAGACGAGATTGAACGCCATGCGTCAGACGAAGAGCCTTTCTGTGCACTTGCCTTTAAGCTTCAAACAGATCCGTTTGTTGGTGCATTAACATTCTTCCGTGTCTACTCGGGAACCATTAAAGCCGGAAGCTACATTTACAACTCAACAACAGGGGAAAAGGAGCGCCTAGGTCGCATTGTGCGTCTCCAGGCAGATAAACGAGAAGAGATTGAAGAAGTGTATGCAGGAGAAATTGCCGCTGCGGTAGGCTTGAAAGATGCGCGAACCTCACACACATTCTCAGACGAGCAAAACCCAATTATTCTTGAACAGATTGTCTTTCCTGAACCGGTGGTGTCGATGCGTATTGAACCTAAAACAAAAGCCGATCAAGAAAAGCTTGGTCTCGCCCTCCGAAAACTTGCTGATGAAGACCCAACCTTCCGCGTTTCGTCTGATGACGAGACAATGGAGACAATCATCGCCGGTATGGGAGAGCTCCACTTGGATATTTTAGTGGACAGAATGAAGCGCGAGTTTAACGTTGAGGCAAACACCGGAAGGCCACAGGTTGCGTATCGAGAGACTATTCAAAAAGAAGCAGAGGCAAACCATAAATACGTGAAGCAGACAGGAGGGAAAGGTCAATACGGACACGTTGTGCTTAAAATTAAACCTCTCGAACCTGTTGACGCTGAAGCAAAAGTAAAAAATAATGTTACTCGCGAAGACCACTTTGAATTTATTAACAACATCAAAGGAGGAGCCATCCCCGGCGAATATATCCCCGCAGTTGAAAAGGGCGTGCGTGAGGCAATGGAGAGGGGTATCGTTGCCGGATACAAAATGGAAGACATCTCTGTTGATTTGGTTGACGGTTCGTACCACGATGTCGACTCTTCAGAAATCGCCTTTAAACTTGCTGCTCTCAACGCGTTTAAAGAGGCTGCGCAACGAGCAAACCCCGTCCTCCTTGAGCCGGTAATGAAAGTAGAGGTGGTGATGCCAGAGCAATTTATGGGAGACATTACCGGATCGCTTACTTCGAAACGGGGAACCATTGAAAGTATGGAGGACAGAGGAATGGCAAAAGCAGTTCACTCGATGGTTCCGTTGTCAGAAATGTTTGGGTATACAACACAGCTTCGATCAATGACGGAAGGCCGCGGATCAATGACGATGGAGTTTGATCACTACGCAGTGGTACCGCCAAACGTTGCCGAAGAAATTAAATCTTCTCGAAGTTAACCATTTTTATTGAAGAGCATTAAAAAAGCATCATAACGATGCTTTTTTAATTTGGTGAACGTAACCATTCAAGAAGTACCATTCTTGAAATTCGGCCTTCTTTTTTCTTAATTCCCTTTTTTCTACAGAGACGATCTGCAAGAGACACTAACCCATTCTTAGAAAAGCCTTTTTTTGATGAGAAGGCGGAAGTCAGTGCTTTCGTAGCGTCTCCAAAAGAGCCACCGTTTTCTAGTACTTCAATGACGATACGCCGGCAGTCTGGGTTATTGAGCAGTAACTTTCGTACACTCCGCCTCTTTCTCTTAGGTTTCTTTTCCTTTCTTTCTGGTTCCTTTGGTGGTTGTAATGATTGAAGGTGTAGCCCTTGTGGGCGCTGTTGCATTCTCTTTAAAATCTCTCTCGCGCCGGGCGATATACTTAATGTGTCAATGGGGTTTTGGACAGGGCGTTCTTTAGACATAAAGACAATGTTATTTAATGTGAGTAAGCCACCAGATAAAAAAAGCTTGTAAGCTTTCTTTCTGAGAAGGGTCGTGATTTGGCCTGAAGGTGTTGCTTCGTAAGAAGGAAACCCAAGCACGTAATTTTGGCTCATCAGTATGAAAGTTGATGCCCTGGGGAGTCGCTTTATTAAGCGCCTCAGCTACGTCGTCCCAACTACCACCTGAATTAAATGTATTCAAAATAACTTCTCGACAACCTCTGTTACTTTTTAAAATAGGTTCCAATGGGGGGTTTTGCGGGCCACGGACTTTACATTTACGAGCGGGTTTTACTGATGCCTCAATTTTGCTAGTGCGCGGTTCCATACAGGCAATTTTAGTTCCGTTGGCTCGCATCCCTTCCAGTAAACCAAGCACTCCTGCAGAGACCTTTAAAGGCGGTACTTCTGGTGGGATTCCCGAGTCTCTCTTAGCTGATTCCTCTTTTGCCATAAATATATCTACAGTAAATTATAGTTAACAATTTCGTTTCCCGTACCTTCTGGTGATATAAAGTACTTTTCATTGACTAGTATTTCTCTTGAAAGCCCCCTTCCTTTGCGCGCTGACTTTTTCTCATTCCAGTAGAGAGACATTTTCAGTGTCGTATGACCCTTTCTAAATTGAGGAGTATCTAAAAAGATTTTAGAATTTTTTAACTGGCTCATAATATCTTTTAGTATGCTTCGGTAGTCTTCTAGAGGAATAGAATCTTGAATATCACGAGTAGGATTTCTTTCTATATGAATCGCAATAGTGGGAACGAGATAATGTCCGCCCTCTGGTGCAGGCTCCGCTGTCTTTAAATGACTAATGCGGGTGATTTGTGAAAGAAAGAAACCTGTATTTTCATGTGATGGGGCATCCGTATTTTTTAAGTTTTCAACTAATTGGGTTATGTAATTATGCAGTTTCTCGCCTTCATTTTTAAGAGGAGAGTTTTTGGGGAGTGCACCCGCCTCATTTATAAGCTTTAGCTCTTGTGCGTTCTCTTTTGCAATTCGCGCCTGTCGGATTCTGTGTGCTTGAGCATTACGGAGCCTTTCCTTTCTTGCTACTTTCTCTGAAACATCGGAGAGTCTTTGGGGGGTTACTATTTCATACTGTCGGACACTTTGTGGTGGTCTAACAACAAGCTCTCTCTCGCTACCCTGTGTTTTTATTGTTTTTGAGCATGCTCTGGTGTGTCCTGTGTGTTGTGATTCGGCGCCACTAGACGACGTGGCTTTTACGTTCTCTTGGAATTGCAACTGATCTTTTCTGACGCGGAATGCTTCTTCTAAGGTTTTAAGAAATTCGGTATACGTAAGGTTCTGTAGAGACTCGTTTTGGTGGGTAATTGAAATAAGAAATGTTCCATTCGTGTCTCGTGCGTATCTAATTATGCACTCTCTCGGAACCAGTCTTCCTTTTTTCTTTTTTAAAACAACAAAACTTCGAGATGAAGATTGCCCTGGTTTTGTCGCAAAAATTATCTTTCGGAACTCCTTTAGGTCAAGAGGTCTTTCCATTGATTCAGGGGCACCTTCTATTGTTTTACTTGAGTCCATATACGGGAGTGCTTACCTAGAAAACCTCTGCAGTGTTTTGCACTATAAACTAAAAAGGGTAAATATACAAAAAGTATTTTTGTTGTATAATTTTTTGCTGTCATTACAGACGTCGAGATACAGCCTTCTATGTAATGAATATTGAAAAGCTTGACTCTTTTTTGTTTTCCGATAGTATAGGCGGTAACGCATCACGCGTGTTTTTCTTCTGTGAATCTTGTGATTTTCAGACGAATTGGGGCGGACGCCCTTTTACAACGTTAGAAATTTAACCGCTTAATTACTAAGTAATACGCATATGGCAGACTTTGATCGTTCTAAAGCTCACGTTAACGTCGGTACTATTGGCCACGTTGACCATGGAAAAACAACATTAACCGCCGCTATTCTTTCTGTGCTTGGAAAGGCAGGAAATGGCTACAACGCTTCCTTAAAGGACGTTGGAGAAATTGACAAAGCCCCAGAAGAGAAGGCGCGTGGTATTACTATCTCTCTTTCTCACTCTGAGTATGAGACTCCTACTCGTCACTACGCTCACATCGACGCTCCGGGACACGCCGACTACATCAAAAACATGATTACCGGTGCGGCTCAAATGGATGGCGCCGTATTGGTGGTAGCTGCGACAGACGGAGTGATGCCACAGACTCGTGAACACATCTTGCTTGCTCGCCAAGTGGGTGTTCCAAAAATCATCGTATTCCTCAACAAGGTGGATATGGTTGATGATAAAGATCTCGTGGATCTCGTGGAAGAAGAAGTGCGTGAACTCCTTACAAAATACGAATTTGATGGTGCAAATGCTCCTATTATCAAAGGGTCAGGTTTGAAAGCTCTTGAAAACCCAGAACCAGGAAATGAGTGGTCTGACAAGGTTATGGAGCTTGCAAAGGCGCTGGATGAGTACATCCCAATGCCTGAGCGTGATACTGAGAAGCCCTTCCTTATGCCAATTGAAGACATCTTCTCAATTGAAGGCCGAGGAACGGTGGTTACCGGAAAGATTGAACGTGGCGTTGTAAACGTTGGTGAAGAAATTGAGATTGTTGGAATCAAAGACACTACAAAGACGACCGTTACTGGTGTTGAAATGTTCAACAAGTCGTTGCAACAAGGTATGGCCGGCGACAACGCAGGTATCCTTTTGCGTGGCTTGAAGAAAGACGATGTGCACCGTGGTCAAGTGCTTTCAAAACCAGGTACCGTAACACCACACACAGAGTTTGACGCAGAAGTCTACATCCTTTCAAAGGAAGAAGGTGGACGACACACACCATTCTTTACTGGCTATAAACCTCAATTCTATATCCGTACGACGGATGTAACGGGAGACGTTGCTCTTCCAGAAGGTGTTGAGATGGTTATGCCAGGTGACACAGTAACCTTTAAGGTTAAGTTGGTGGCTCCCGTGGCACTTGAAGAGCAGCAACGCTTTGCTATCCGTGAAGGTGGTAAGACCGTTGGTGCCGGTGTGGTAACTAAAATTAACGCGTAAGGAACATTCCGTTTCGGGAGACTTGTATGGTTGAAAAAAAGAAAAAAACAGCGTCTCCCCGAGAGACACCGACCCCGGAGGCAACGAGTAAGCTCCGTCTTCGTATTCGTGGCTATGACCACAAGCTGGTTGATAGTTCGGTAAAGCAGATCATTGACACTGCGCTTCGCTTTGAGGCGCAGGTTGTTGGTCCTGTTCCGCTTCCAACCGATATCAAAAAGTTTACTGTGAACAGATCGCCGTTCATCGACAAAGACTCTCGTGAACAGTTTGAGATGCGAACCCACAAGAGAATTTTGGATATTGTAAATCCAAATCCAAAAATTGTGGACGCTCTGACTAACATTTCTCTTCCTTCAGGTGTTTCAGTTGACGTGAAAATGACATAAGAGGTACGTGTATGAAATTCATCATTGGAACAAAAAAAGGAATGACTCAGGTTTTTGACGCAGAAGGCCGCGTGCACCCTGTGACTGTTTTGTCTGTGGGCAAAGTTGCGGTAACGCAGGTTAAAACTCCTGATGTTGATGGATACGCATCCGTACAGGTTGGCTTTGGCGAAAAAGCGGAAAAGAACATTGCAAAAGCGCAACGTCCAAAAGGAAACTTTGCTCGCTACAAAGAGTTTATTGTTTCCGAGATAGCATCTTTCTCTGTCGGAGACGTTATTGAACCTTCAGTTTTCTCAGAGGGCGATATGGTATCTGCTACAGCGCTCTCTAAAGGAAAGGGTTTTCAAGGCGTGGTAAAGCGTCACGGCTTTCACGGAGGACGCAGGACTCATGGTCAAAAGCACTCTGAGCGAGAACCTGGATCAATTGGTGGTGGACCTGGTCGTGCGGGAGGGCGTGTGGTAAAAGGGATGCGTATGGGCGGACGTATGGGCGGAGATCGCGTATACGTTAAAAATCTTCCTATCGTTCGTGTTGATAGTGACGCAGGAGAGATATACGTTCGCGGAGCAGTTCCGGGTAGACGAGGGGCGTACGTTGAAGTGTGCGAAATTCCTCCAAACAAAGAGAAGAAAACAAAGTAATATATGGCAACTGAAAAGAAAACAACGGTAAAAAAGAAAGCTCCTTCTCAGAAGGTGGCTCCGAAAACACCAAAAGCAACAAGGACACTTTCAGCAAAGGTGTATTCGGTTGCGGGGAAAGAGGTTTCAACCATTACACTGCCAGAAAATATTTTTGGTTTGCCAAAAAACGACGCGCTTGTGCATCAGGTACTCGTCTCGACTGAGGCAAACGCACGAACAAATGTCGCGCACACAAAAGGACGAGGTGAGGTTCGGGGTGGTGGTAAAAAGCCATGGAAGCAAAAAGGAACGGGGCGTGCACGTCACGGATCAATCCGCTCTCCAATCTGGAGAGGGGGAGGAACGACGTTTGGTCCTACAAACGAGAGAGACTTTTCGCAAAAGATAAATAAAAAAATGCGAGTAAAGGCTCTGACCACTGTTCTTTCTGGTAAGTTTTCTGACGAAGAAGTTGTGTTTGTTGACTCACTGTCATTCAGCGAACCAAAGACAAAAGATGCGAAGGCGTTACTTGGCGCCCTTGCGAAGGCAACAGGCGTTGAGGCACTCGCAACGCGCCGTAAGAACGCAGCGTTGGTGGTTATTCCATCCGCTGATGAAAACGCAAAGAAGAGCTTTAAGAATATGGGCAACGTTGAGGTTATTGTTTCTCGCAATCTAAACATCTCTTCATTGCTGACGTATCGATATATAGTGATAGTAAATCCAGAGGTCTCTTTTGAGTCTCTCCCCGTTAACGTGAAGTAATATATGGCACTATTTGGATCAAAAAAAGACGAGGCACCTAAGAAAGCGGTAAAAAAATCGACACCGGCTCCTAAGAAGGTTTCTTCAAAAAAAGGAACAGTAAAATCAAGTTCGCTTTCAGTGAACGAGGTTTTGATAAGTCCGCGCATTACAGAGAAATCTGCTCACTTAACCGCGCAGCGAGTGTATACGTTTAATATTTCAGTGCGCGCCAATAAGGGAGACGTTGCGAAGGCGATCTATTCGGTGTACAAAGTAAGACCAACAAAGATTCGGGTGGTAAAGAATGTTGGCAAGAAAGTTCGTCTTCGAACACGTCGTGGAGAGGGAACTAAGCCAGCTTCAAAGAAAGCGTACGTGTACCTTAAAGAAGGGGACAGAATAGAATTTTCATCATAAGTAGTATATGGCATTAAAAAAACGAAAACCAAGGACACCTGGAACACGCGGCATGACCTCGATTATGTACCGTGGCGTGGTCACGACCAACAAGCCTCTCAAGTCGCTTACAAAAGGTAAGGCGGCTCGTGCCGGACGGAACTCGTTTGGACGAATTACAACTCGCCACCAAGGTGCGGGAAATAAAAAGAAGTTTCGTGATATAGACTTTTTGTTTAATAAAAAAGATGTACCCGGACGAGTTGAGCACATTGAATACGACCCATACCGATCAGGATTTATCGCCCGTGTTGTATACCGTGACGGTGAGAGACGATACATTCTTGCTCCACAAAAACTTGGTGTTGATGACACAGTCGTCACATCGGTTGACGCTCCGTTAAAACCGGGAAATCGACGTCCTCTCAAAAATATTCCCGTAGGAACCTTTGTGTTCAATGTCGAGATTAAAGAGAATGGCGGTGCCAAAATTGCTCGTTCAGCAGGTAATTACGCCGAGCTCTCTGCTCTTGATGGTGGGTACGCACTTCTCAAGATGCCATCGGGTGAAATACGAAAGGTTGTCGATGGTGCATGGGCATCTATTGGTGAAGTTTCAAATCCAGAGTACAGACTGGTAAACAGAGGAAAGGCTGGACGCTCTCGACACTTGGGTATTAGACCTACCGTTCGCGGTACTGCAATGAACCCGGTTGACCACCCACACGGAGGAGGTGAAGGAAGGCAAGGGAGAGGCACGAAACGAGCAAAGACTGCATGGGGTAAACCATCAGGAAAGGGTCAAAAGACACGCGCACCAAAGAAATACTCAAACGTCTTTATTGTCTCGAGACGAAAAGTCGGAAAGAGACGCAAGGGAAATTAACAAAAAAGACCCTCTCTTTAGGGTCTTTTTTAATATGGGTACTGTTCTGTGTCAGAAAGCTCTTCCTCTAATATTTTTGCTGTTGATGTATTTACAAAGTCTTTGTAGTTGCTATTTGGAGTTGTTTCAAATTGTTCGGCGATAATATCTGACTCAAGAAGTCCTCCCCACCGGTTTGCTTCGGTAAGGTCTTGAAGAGAAGACCAAGGATATGAAAACTCTTTATTTTTCCAAGCAGACAGTTCACGGGGGTTTCTATGAATATATGCTGAAAGGTAGAGTAACTGTTTATTATCTTTTACGTGCACCGATTTAAAACGGCCTTGAAACACATGACCAGAAAGATGGTGACGTGTATTCATATACATCGTGTGAGCAACGAGGATTCGTTGCATATAGGCACTGATTCCTCCCGGGATCTTTTCGCGAACAAGGAGGTGGAAGTGGTTAGGCATAAGACAAAAAGAGGTAAGCTCAACAAAACGTGACTGCAAAACCTCAGAAAGCTTTTTTTCTGAAACGGGAAACCCAGTGAGCGCGTTGTAATTTTTTATATACCGCGTGACATTTTCAAACTGAATTGGTGACTGGAAGTAGAGGATGGAGAATAAAAAACGCCGGCGATCAATATCATCTTTAAAAATATTTCCTCTACGCGAACCTCTATTGAAAATGTGGTAGTACTCGCCTTCAGCAATATTGCGTTTCTGAGTCATATCTTTTTTGAGTGTAACACAAATGTTGGAGACCCGGGTCTCCAACATTTGTGTTGACAGTGTTCATTCACTTGTGTATTCTGTGCATCAAGCTCGTGTGGGCTCGTGTATAGCGAGCTTTTTTCATTCGGGTACAAATTTATTGCACAATCATGGCACGATCAGTCAAAAAAGGTCCATACATTTTTCACAAACTTATTAAAAAAGTGAGTGGCAAAACACCAAAAGAAACTGGTCCTATTAAGACGTGGGCGCGTGCATCACAAATCAGTCCGGACATGGTTGGTTTTACCTTTTTGGTACACACCGGTAAAGATTTTGCAGAAGTATTTGTATCTGAAGAGATGGTAGGTCACCGACTGGGTGAATTTGCTCCTACAAAGAAATTCCTCCGACACGGCGGTAAGATGCAGAAGGAGCTTGAGCAGAAGAAGAAAGAGTCTGAAATTGCAGCAGCAAAAGCAGCAAAAGCACCAGCAACAAAATAGTATATGAAAGCAACACTTAGCAACTATCGTCAGTCTCCCCGTAAAGTTCGCCTCATAACCGAACTTGTAAAGGGTAAGAGTATAGCAGATGCGTTCACAGCGCTTACGTTTAGCGATAAGCGAGCGTCAGCCCCTATTGAAAAACTCCTTCGTTCTGCGGTTGCAAATGCAGAGCAAGCAGGAGAGAGTCTTAACGAGCTGGTTGTAGAGAATATTGCCGTTGATAAGGGTCGCGTGGCAAAGACATATATGCCTCGTGCGTTTGGTCGAGCATCAACCATTCGTAAGCGATCGAGCCACGTAACCGTTACCCTCGGAAAGGCAAAGCCAAAGACAGCCCGACACACTAAAGCACCGTCTGCGGGCCAGAAGAAAGCATAAATTTTTATATATGACACACACAGTACACCCATACTCACACAGATTAGGAATTCTCCGAGACTGGAAAAGTCGTTGGTTTACCGCTGATCCTAAAAAGTACCGACAGTATGTTCGGGCTGACGCAACCATCCGAGAGTTTCTTGCAAAGCGCCTCAAAGGGAACTACGTTTCTCATATTGAAATTGAACGATCACAGAAAGACTTGCGTATCTCTGTTCATACTGCTCGCCCCGGAATGGTTATTGGTCGCTCGGGAGAAAACGCGATAAAGATTAAGTCTGAACTTGCTAACCTGCTAAAGAAGGTGTCTCCGCTTGATACCGCACAACTTCATTTCGATATTATTGAAATTCGTTCTCCTGAATCAAACGCGGCGGTGGTGGCGGCAATGGTTATTGAAGGTTTGGAGAAACGTTTTCCTTTTAGACGAGTGATGAAGCAAACCATGGACAAAGTAATGGCGAACCGTGATGTGCAAGGAGTAAAAATAAGCCTCTCGGGTATGCTTGGCGGGGCTTCTATGTCTCGTACAGAGTCTCTTAAAAAAGGACGTATTCCGCTTCAGACATTCCGTGCTGACATTGATTACGCTCACCAAGAGGCAAGGTTGCCACTTGGCCAAATTGGTGTAAAAGTATGGATCTACAAAGGAGACGTTTTTAAGGACGAAACTGGCGCACAGTCATAATCAGTAAAAGAATTTTTATGTTATTTCCTAAAAAAGTAAAATACAGAAAGTGGAGCTCGGCTCGCTCAAATCCTGAAAAAAAGACGGTAGCAACACGGGGTACGACTGTTGCGTTTGGATCCCACGGCCTTAAGGCGCTGACTCCATACCGCATTACATCAAACCAGATTGAAGCGGCTCGCCGAGTTATCTCTCGTTCAATGGGAAAGACGGGACGTATTTGGATCCGTATCTTTCCTGATCGTCCGTTTACCCGTAAGGGGGCAGAGACCCCGATGGGTTCCGGAAAGGGAGAACCACAAGGATTTGTGGTTGAGGTAAAGCCGGGGCGGGTAATGTTTGAAATTGACGGCGTATCTGACGCTGCTGCGCGTGAAGCGTTTCGTCGTGCCACTGCCAAGCTTCCGGTAAAGACGCTCGTCGTAACAAGAACATAATAATTTGCATATGAAGACTAAGGATGTTAGGAAGAAGAGCGAAGAGGAACTAAAGAAGCAACTGGCAGAGCTTCAGGAAGAGCTTCGCACGATCAGATTTGGGATGGCCGGATCTGTGAAGCAGAATGTGCGAAAGCCGTCGCACCTAAAGAGTGACATTGCCAGAATTAAAACCATCCTCGCGGAAAAACAATAAACGTATGACTGATCAAACACCAACAAAAACTTCTAAACCAAAAACGCTTCGCGGGGTGGTTACGTCTGCAAAAATGAAAGACACCGTAACGGTTTCTGTTACGCGGTTTGTAAAAGACCCAAAGTACAAAAAGTACGCAACTGTTTCGAAGAAGTACCTCGCGCACGATCCCGGAAACACAAAAGCGGAGGGCGACAAGGTAACGATAGAAGAGTGTCGACCGCTCTCTAAGAGAAAGTCATTTAAAGTTATATGATACAACCACAATCAATTGTTACGATAACTGATAACAGCGGAGGAAAGATCGGACGCGTCTTTAAGGTGCTTGGTGGATCAAAGCGCCGTTATGCTGAGCTGGGCGACAAAGTTGTTCTTTCGGTACAAATTGCCGAGCCCCGTAAGGGAGTAAAGAAAAAGGATGTCCTCCACGCAGTTGTAGTGCGCCAAAGAAAGGCATTTCGCAGACAAGACGGTTCGTACATTCGCTTTGATGATAACGCGGTCGTCATTCTTGCTAAGAACGAAAAAGATCCGTTTGAGCCAAAAGCAAACCGAGTGTTTGGACCAATCCCCCGAGAAATTGTAGAGCGCGGATATCAAAAAATAGGTTCATTAGCCCCTGAGGTTGTATAATGTATATGAAAATAAAAAAAGGAGACAAGGTAGTGGTTATTTCAGGAAAAGACAAGGGTAAAGCCGGCGTAGTTTCTCGCGCGCTTCCGTTAGATCAAAAAGTTATTGTGGGCGGAGTGAATGTCCGTAAAAAGCACAAGAAGCCACAGCGTGGCGTGAAGGGGACTATTATCAGCATTGAGATGCCTATCGCTGTTTCAAATGTTATGCTTGTTGATCCAAAAAGCGGTAAGAGGACTCGCGTTGGCATTGTGCGAAAGGACGGGGTACGAACACGCGTCACCAAGAAGGGGAATCAAGAAATATAATATAAAAATATATGAGCATTGTTCAAGAAAGACAAAAAGAAGGATTTAAGACACTCAAAGATACATTTGGATACTCTAATGTATTTCAGTCGCCACGCTTGATAAAGGTGGTTGTTTCAACAGGTATCGGCAAAATAAAAGACAAGAACAAAATTCAAACCATTCAAGACAAACTTGCCCTCATTACGGGTCAAAAGGTTGCACCACGCGGAGCAAAGAAATCTATCGCTTCTTTTAAGGTTCGCGAGGGAGACATTGTGGGGTATCAGGTAACGCTCCGTGGAAAGAGAATGTACGACTTTCTCGACAAAGTTATTCATATCGCGCTTCCCCGAACTCGGGACTTCAGAGGCCTTAAGCCAACGGCTATTGATGAAATGGGCAATATGACACTTGGAATCAAAGAGAATACCATCTTTCCTGAAACGACTGACGAAGACTTGAGAGATGTGTTCGGCATTGCGATTACCGTTGTTTCAACGGCAAAAGACAAAAAAGAGGCAGAGGCATTTTACCGGCACCTCGGCTTTCCGCTCCAGAACGATTAACTCTTATCGTCTCTATTTTTAAAAACCCCGAGAACGATTAACTCTTATCGTCTCTATTTTTAAAAACCCCGCCAATCTATTTTTGATTGGCGGGGTTTTTGCGACTCTAGCGAGGTTTTATGGTAAGAAGTGGCTTAATAAAAAGCCCTCAATCGCCTAAAATGCGTAGCGTTTTAGGCGATTAGGCATTAAAAAACCTGCCCTTTTTGCCCTTGTCCCCTTAAAACTCCCCGCATGCGGTGAGTTTTTTAATAATAAAGAAATAAATACAGAACCGAATTCCTCAACAGAATCTCGTCATTTTAGGTGCGACCGCATCTAAAATGACGAGATTGAGGATAGGTTTCAGTGAGGGCGTGTTTGAAAATCCACCCGAAAAATTTCAACTGTTTTATTTGTGCTCTGGTCCCTGTGCTTTGTGTTTTATTTGGTTTTTTGGACTTCTGTGTTTTGCGCTTTCTCTTTCTAAGCACTAATAACTAATTTTCTCATAACTCATACATCGTATTTCATTTCCCCCAGCTAATCCCTAATTCCCTAACAACCTAAAATCCTAGTTTTTCCTTGACTCTCTACCCCTTGGCTGTTACTATGCCCCCAGCTTTATAAGCGCCTCTTTTTTGCTCTCTATGGGCGGAAGAGCGCTCAAAGGCTGAAAACCCTCCTGATTCGTCGGGAAAGGTTCACCGAAAGTGAGTAAACCTTCTGGTTGTATGGGGCTTAAGCCTCACTGCTCACGTTTCGCTCGATACATTAATTTACAATGGCAAAAAAATCACAAATTGCACGAAATGCAAAACGCGTTCGCCTTTCGAAACGGTTTGCAGAAAAAAGAGAAACGCTAAAGAAAGCTGGAGACTACGAAGGTCTGCAGAAGCTTCCACGTAACGCAAGTCCGGTGCGTATTAAAAACCGTTGCGCAATCACCGGTCGTTCTCGTGGGTATATGCGCCTCTTTGGCCTTTCACGAATCCAGTTCAGAGAGATGGCAAACCGTGGCGAGATTCCGGGCATTAAAAAAGCATCATGGTAACAGATCCAATCGGAGATTTTATAACGCGTCTTAAAAACGCAGGAGCGGTGCGAAAAGCATCAGTCTCTATTCCGTACTCTAAATTAAAAGAGTCTGTGGCGCTCGCACTTAAAAAGTGTGGGTACGTCGGTGAGGTTTCAGACACAGGCAAGGGAGTTGAGAAACAGTTGGTGGTAACGCTTTTGTACCACAAAGACGGATCACCTAAAATTACTGATGTAAAACGCATTTCAAAGCCGGGCCGTCGTCTGTACGCACAAGTAAAAGACGTTCACCCTGTTCGGTACGGTAAGGGGGTGATGATTCTCTCAACACCGCGAGGAATCCTTACTGATTCAGAGGCGCGCAAAGTGCGCGCCGGAGGCGAAACCCTCTTTACGATGTGGTAATAAAACGTATATGTCTAAAATAGGAAAAAACCCAATTGCTATCCCTGATAAAACCGACGTATCTGTTACTGACGGCGTTCTTTCGGTAAAGGGCCCATTGGGTGTTCTTGAAAAACAGCTTCCGGACGCAGTCACTGTTTCTGTAGAAAATAAAGAAGTGAAAGTTTCTCCTGCCAACCAATCAAAACTTTCTCGCTCTCTGTGGGGTACGTTTGGATCACACATTAAAAATATGATTGCCGGCGTAAACAAAAAGTACGAAAAGAAGCTTGAATTACAAGGTGTTGGCTATAAGGTTGAGTTGCAGGGCAAGGTACTCAAGCTCAATGTTGGGTTTTCACACCCGGTTATGGTCGCTATCCCTGACGAGCTTGATGTCGCGGTAGAAAAAAACACCATCACCGTTTTGGGGATTAACAAAGACCTCGTCGGTCAATTTTCTGCTAACGTGCGCGCGGTAAAGAAGCCTGAGCCGTACAAAGGTAAAGGTATTCGTTACGAAGGTGAGTACGTGCGCCAAAAGCAAGGTAAGAAAGCAGCTGGATAATATATGTCTAAAACTACACCAACAACAAAGAAAGAGTTTCGTAAAAGACGGCACGCTCGTGTGCGGGCACGTGCCATTGGCACTGAAAGCCGTCCTCGACTCTCAGTGTTCCGTTCTTCAACGCATATTTACGCGCAAGTCATTAATGACGAGCTTGGGGCAACGCTTGCAAACGCAGACTCTCGATCTTTCGAAAAAAAGAAGCCAATGGACGCAGCTGTTGAAGTGGGCAAGATGATTGCAACAGAGGCAAAAAAGAAAGGTATCGAAAAGGTGGTGTTTGACCGTGGCGGTTTTGAGTACGCTGGAAGAGTAAAGGCGCTCGCGGACTCTGCGCGCGATAATGGACTTATTTTTTAATTTATAGACTATGACTGACGATCACAAAGAAGAAAAGAAAGCACCAGAAGGAGAGGGGGTAACTCCAAAGCCTGCTTCTGCAAGACCGCCTGCAAAACGAGGAGGCGGAAGAGACGCGCAATCCGGTGATCGTCGTCAACGAAGATCAAACAGACGAGGGCGCGAAGAGCGCGCACGTTCTGAGTTTGATCAAAAAATAATCAGCTTGCGACGGGTGGCCCGCGTGGTTGCAGGAGGACGCCGATTCAGTTTCAGTGCGGCCATTGTTGCCGGAGACAGAAAGGGGCGAGTTGGTATTGGGCTCGGAAAAGGTATTGATACCGCACTCGCTATGGATAAAGCATTCCGTGATGCAAAGAAGAATATGATTCGGGTAAACCTTACTGACACAAAAAGCATCCCTCACGACATTGAAACAAAGTACTCGTCTTCGCACGTCGCAATTCGTCCCGCTCCTACTCGCGGTATTGTTGCTGGGTCTTCAATCCGCACCGTGCTTGAGCTTGCTGGCGTAACCGACGTTACTGCAAAAATTCACTCGCGCTCTCGTAACAAATTGAACAACGCGCGTGCGGCGGTTCAGGCGCTTTCACAACTTCACGCAAAGTAAACGTATATGCAAAAACACAACATTTTACACTCATCAGGAAAAGCTTCACGTCCGGCTCGTAGAGTGGGTCGCGGAGGAAAACGCGGAAAGACATCAGGCAGAGGTATGAAGGGTGCCGGAGCTCGCGCGGGCAACAAGGGTCGACCAGAGTTGAGAGACATCATAAAAAAGATTCCAAAACGACGTGGGTACGGTAAAAACCGTGCTCGAACCGTCGTTCCGGGGCGAGACCGTTCAGTGGTCAACCTCAGTGCATTAGAAAAAGCGTTTAATGCGGGAGAAACAGTAACTCCTAAGGTGCTCATTGGCTTAAAACTTATTCGTCGTGTTGGTGGAAAAGCTCCTAAAACGAAGATTTTAGGACAGGGAACCCTTACAAAGAAACTCATTCTCTCTGGTCTCGAGGTATCTGAATCGGCTCGTACGGCAATACAAAACGCCGGAGGAGAGGTACAATAAACGAGAACTATGGCAGTATTTTTTAAAAAATTAGGACTTGTATTTACCGACGGTAAACTACTGCGACGCTTAGGGTTTGTCTTTCTCGCACTCTTGGCATTTCGTGTTTTAGCTTCAATCCCCATTCCGGGTGTTGATGCTGTTCAACTTGAACAGTTTTTCTCGAGCAACCAACTCTTTGGATTTCTCAACATCTTCTCTGGAGGAGGACTCTCAGCGCTCTCTATTGTAATGCTTGGTGTTGGTCCGTACATTACGGCGTCTATTATCTTGCAGGTGCTCACCATTGTGTTTCCTGCTCTGAAGTCTATGTACCAAGAGGAGGGAGAAATTGGTCGTAAAAAGTTTAACCAGTACGGCAGACTCCTTACGGTACCGCTCGCATTTATACAAGGGTTCAGCTTCCTCTTTCTTCTTGAAAGCCAGGGTGTTGTAACATCGCTCTCTGTTTTTGATTTTGCAATGAACTTGATCGTTATTGTTTCAGGTTCACTCCTCTTGATGTGGATAGGAGAGCTTATTACCGAGTTTGGTATCGGTAACGGTATTTCGCTCATCATCTTTGCAGGAATTATCTCTTCATTGCCATCTGTAGTGGCACAGTTGGTGCTATCGTTTGATCCGTCACAGATTCCACTGTACGTATCGTTTGCGGTTGCAGCGCTCCTTGTTATATACGGCGTGGTATTGATGACTGAGGCAGAGCGACCAGTTCCAGTTACGTACGCAAACCGTTCTCGCGGTGGTAGTAGCCAAAACAGCGTGGCAACGTACCTCCCGCTTCGACTCAACCAAGCAGGGGTTATTCCGATTATATTTGCACTCTCCATACTGCTCTTCCCGGGACTCATTTTAAACTTTATTGCACAGGCAAATATTGCGGTAGTTTCAGGTGTCGCGCAAACACTCCTTACCATCCATGGCGGAGCGATTATCTACGGTATCTTTTACTTCCTCTTAGTGTTTGCGTTTACCTTTTTCTATACGGCCGTTACCTTTGACCCAAATCAAATGGCAAACAACCTCCAAAAAGGAGGAGCCTTTGTTCCCGGTGTTCGACCAGGCGGTCAAACATCAGAGTACTTAGGAAGAATTATCACCAGAATTACTTTTGTTGGAGCGATCTTTCTCGGTTCGGTTGCGGTATTGCCACTCATTATGCAATCGCTCACCGGCATAACGACACTTGCTATTGGCGGAACAGCTCTCCTTATTGCAGTTTCTGTGATCCTTGATTTGGTGCGAAAAATTGATGCTCAAATCTCTCTCCGTGAATACTAATTTTTTGTTACACTAAAGATATATGAGGGGACGTTTTGTTATCGTTGTGGGGCCATCAGGCGCTGGTAAGGGGACGTTGGTTCGGTATGTGCTTGAGGCGGTCCCTGCCATTTCATACGCGCAGTCATTTGTTACGAGAGGTATGCGTCCCGGAGAGGTCAATGGCGAAATGTACCATTTCGTCTCTCAAGAAGAGTTTGATAAAAAAATACAGCAAGGAGATTTTTTAGAATGGGCGGAATTTGGTGGTAATTATTACGGAACAGCGCTTTCAAGCGTTATGCCTGAGCTTGAAAAAGGCAACATCATTCTCAAAGAGGTTGAGGTGCAGGGGGCTCGTCAAATATTAGAAAAAATTCCACGCAAATCACTCTTTATTATATTTATACACGCGGGATCTTGGGGTGCTCTTGAAAAGAGAATTAGGGGGAGAGCGCCTATTTCTGAAGAAGAGGTGGCGAAACGGAAGGGTCGATACGACGACGAAATGAGTTTTATACAGAAAGCAGACGTTATTATTGAAAACAATGACGGGTCTATAGAGGTTGCAAAAAAGAAGATACAAGAGGCGGTAGAGTCACTGCTTTGATTTTCATACCGACTTCGGGTATTGTATTGATATATGAGTACGCCTAAAAGGCTTTTTTTGTTTGTCGGCAGAACCGCATCTGGTAAAGAAACGCAAAGCCGAAAACTTGCTGAAAAAATAAACGCACCTGTCTTTATGACAGGAGAGCGGTTTCGTGAAATTATCCGTTCCGGAAGCCCATTAGGAGAGAAAATCAAAGACGACTACGAAAAGGGGCTTTTGATGCCATCGTGGGTTGCTGATTATATGTTTCAGGACTTCGTATTTAACTTGCGGTACGATAAGAGCGCCGTTTTTGAGGGGTCCGGTCGAGACAAAAAGCAAGCAGAAGTAGTCGAGGCGGTTACCGAGTGGCTTGGCAGAGAGTACGTTGTTTTTAACCTAGAGGTTTCTCCAGAGACAGTTATTGCCCGATCGCTCTCTCGACAGCGCGATGCTACTGACGAAGAAGAGGTGATAAAGACGCGCCTTGCAGAGTACGAACGCCTCACTGCCCCGGCTATTGAGCATTTTCGATCGCTCGGAAAGCTTGTTGATATTGACGGAGAGAATTCACCCGAAGAGGTTCACAGCGAGGTAATGAAGCACATTTCAGACGATGATTATTCAAACTGAAGAAGAGAGAGCAATTTTAAGAGAGGGAGGTAAACACCTCGCCTCTATTTTAAAGACGCTCGAGAGTGAACTAAAGCCCGGTATGAACACGCGAGACATTAACCTCCGTGCCGAAGCGTTGATTGCTCAGTATGGAGACACTCCGGCGCTTAAGGGGTACCACCCACAATTTGCAGAGCGCGCGTACCCGTCTTCCATATGTGTTTCGGTAAACGATGAGGTGGTGCATGGCATTCCTTCTGAAAATAATATTGTGCTACAAGACGGTGATATTGTCAGTCTTGACTTGGTCATTATTCACAATGGGTTATTTGTAGACTCTGCCCTGACTGCTCCTGTTGGAGAAATCGACAGCGCCACAAAGCGATTGCTCTCAGCAACAGAAGAGGCGCTTTTGTTAGGTATACGCCAAGCTCGGACAGGGGCGCGTATGGGCGATATTTCAAGTGCTATTGAAAACAAGGGGTACGAGTGCGGGTATGGCGTTGTGTATGACTACGGTGGGCACGGTGTCGGGAACGCGGTTCACGAAGAGCCGTCTGTCCCCAACGTAGGCGATCCAGGAAGAGGAATAGTGCTCCGCGAAGGAATGGTGCTTGCCATAGAGCCAATGTTTAACGAAGGGTCTCCTGAGGTTGTACTGGAGCCTGATGGATACACAATAAAAACCGCTGACGGAAAAAGAAGCGCGCACTTTGAACACACAATTATTGTTGGAAAGGACGGAGCGGAAATTTTGACACTGCGCGATTAGCGTTAACTATTAAAGTATTTTTTGCCCCTTCTTTGAAATACTCTTTGCCTAAATTACGAGGCATTTGATTACACGACAACACCTCTCAGCCTTCAAAACACTAAGCACTAACAGCTAAGTACTAATGACTCATTTTCATACCTCGCATACTGTATACTTTAAGAAGTATGAAATCGCCAGACGGAGGCAAGCAGTCGCCAGAACATCAACTTAATAAACTGCGAGAGCAGGCGCGTTCCGGAGGAGGGGGCGGTGGATACAGACCTCAAAAAGTAGGAGGGAGCGATTTTTCAATTACCCCACAGGCAGAGCCAAAACAGGAGACCTCGCTTTCACCGGAAGGAGGCGAGGGTGTGGTGTTGGATTTGGTGCCTGATGCTAACGACAAGGATATGGAAGAGCTCCTCGATATCCTCAACACACAGGGATTCTCGGCGGTAATGAAAGAGCTGGACAGGATAGACAATCCCCATTTAGAGGACGACTTTCACCGACTGCTCGTGCAATACAAGTCCGAGGGGCACCCCATCCCCGGATTGAACCCCAAAGACCCGCTTGCAAAAGCACTCGATTTTATATTGCTTGAGGTTTCTGTCCCCGTGATAGCAAAAGAGAAAGGAGGCTCACTGAAAGACATACTGCAACAAATGGAGCAGTTTTACTTGGCAGTCACCCCGTTTGTGTACCACCCCGACCCAATCTTTTTTAAAGATTTTGCAAAACGAAAGGTAAATCACCAAGACCACTTTACGGTTGAGGTTGCGGTAACACAGGGTGGAGAAGAGGCGGTTTTTTATATTGCGACCCACCGCGCTCGGAGAGAGAATGTTGAAAAGCAGTTGCTCTCGGTATTCCCTTCGGCGCGTATCGTAGAAGAGAAGAACGACAACAACATATTCAATCAGTTTGGCTCTGTTTCTTTTTCATATGGGACACTATTTCGTCCTCCGCCATACCCACTCAAAACAGAAGGGTTTGACTACGACCCAATGAACCTCATACTAGCAGCGCTTGCCAAGGTGTCAAAAGAAGGAGAGGGGGCTGCGATACAGATATCGGTTGCCGGGGCTGGTGAGTATCACCTCAAGCGTTTTCGAGAAATGTTGAACGAAATCAAAAAGGGAAAGGTGAAGGCAACCAAGCTGTTTCAAAAACATAAGTACCTCAAAAAGCACCCACTGTGGCGACGTCTCCTCCCTATGTTCAGAGATGATTTTCAGAATTTTTTAAAATCGGCAGAACAAAAGAAAAAAGAGGGTGAAAAAACTGAGGTGGATGCTGATACCGTGGCGCAGATACAAAAAAAGATGAAGTCGGTTATATTCGGCGTCAATATCCGACTGGTTACCTCGGCGCGAACAAAAGAACGTTCTGAAGCATTATTGAAAGACCTCGAGGCGTCGTTTGGTCAATTTGAGGATCCGGTTGGAAACGTTTTCAAGTTTAGACGCCCTAAAACAAAAAAAGCCGAGAGAGACTTTATCCGCTCGTTTATATTTCGTACTTTTGATAGGGCTTCCGACGAACGCTTTTGGCCACAAATGTGGCGCGAGTTTATTGAAGCTCCGTTGTTTGGAAAGATGCCGGTTGAGATGTCGTACGGCTCTCCCGTTAACCTGCTCAACGCTCCAGAGTTGGCGACGGTGCTCCACTTGGCAATATCTGGCTCAACCTCTTCGCGTGAAGCAAAAACCACCAGTGCAAAGCTCGCCCCTGCGCCGGTTGGACTACCGCAAGAGGGGATACTTTTGGGGCGCAACAAATACGCAAACTCGGTCACCGACATCCACCTCTCTCCTGAGGACCGCTTGCGACACTTCTATACCATCGGTCAAACCGGTACCGGTAAAACAAACTTCTTGAAGCAAATGATTATTCAAGACATTGAAAATGGTGACGGCGTCTGCTTCATTGACCCGCACGGCGTTGACGTACTTGATATTCTTTCGCGCATTCCAAAAGATCGCATTGACGATTTGATTTACTTTGACCCGGCGCATATGGACCGCCCTATGGGTCTCAATATGCTCGAGTACGACCCACGGTTTCCTGAACAGAAAACGTTTGTTGTGGACGAGATGTTTAAGATCTTTAAAAAGCTGTATGGCGATGTTCCCGAAGCGTTTGGGCCTATTTTTGAGCAGTATTTTAGAAACGCAACGCTCCTTGTTCTTGAAGACCCTGAGACAGGGTCCACCTTACTTGATATATCACGAGTCCTTTCTGATGAAGATTTCAGAGCGTTAAAGTTGTCTCGCTCTCGAAACCAGGTGGTCAATCACTTCTGGGAAGACATCGCAGAGAACGTGCGTGGAGAGGGTGATATAAGAAACGTGGTGCCATACATTACCTCTAAGTTTGATATCTTTTTGGCAAACGAAATTATGCGCCCTATTGTTGGGCAACAAAGAAGTGCCTTTAATTTCCAAGACATAATGGATAATAAAAAGATTCTTCTCGTAAACCTCTCAAAGGGGAGGCTCGGCGATTTGAACGCTAACCTCATCGGTTTGGTACTGGTAGGAAAGATAATGATGACCGCGCTTGCTCGTGCAAGTTACCTACACACAAACCCACCACCGTTTTATCTGTATATGGATGAGTTCCAAAACATTACCACCGATACCGTGTCAACCATTCTCTCTGAAGCGCGAAAGTACCGCCTCTCTCTTACCATGGCGCATCAATTTATTAAACAGTTGCAAGATGGTATATCAAACGCGGTGTTCGGTAACGTTGGCTCGATGGCGGTATTCCGTGTCGGACCTGATGACGCCGCGTTCTTAGAAAAAATGTATGTTCCAAAATTTGACTCTTCTGATATGTTGAACGTTGATAACTATAATGCGTACATCAAAATGCTCGCGAACGGTAAACCAACATCACCATTTTCTATGGAAACAATCGCCTTTCGTTCCGGTGATTTTGCACAGATAGATGCGTTAAAACAATTGTCATATCAACGGTATGGAAGGCCACGCAACGCCGTTGATGCTGAAATTGAAGAGAAATACAGAGGTATGCGGGGTAAGTAAAAACGTCTGCTCCTCCCATCTCCATAGCAGAGCTGTGAGGCGTTGGGCGAGCAGAACCGGGCGTTTTTGCTGGGATAGGTGCGTCCCGCCTGCGCTACGCCGTCGGCTTTGGCAGGGCGAGCCGGACGCACTCACCGAACCCGCATACCACTCTCAAGAGCGGTGCGGGATTCAGGGCGACAATTCACCCTCTTCGCCTTGCTTCGGGCGCTCTTGTCGTCCACCAGTAGATACGTGCTACACTAGATGGCGATGGATATAAAAATAGAACAATCTCTGGTTATTATAAAGCCAGATGGAGTACAGCGATCGCTTATAGGTGAAATTATTAAACGGTATGAACGTGTTGGCTTAAAAATGGTCGCGCTCAAAATGGTTATTCCATCTGAAGAGCAGTCAAAAGCTCACTATATGGTGGGAGGAGAAGAGTGGCTTGTTGCGGTAGGAGAAAAGGCCGCCGCCGCGTACGCAAAAAAGGGAGAGAAGTCTCCATACGCGACCCCTCGTGAAAACGGGCTCGCTATTTTGGCCGCAAATACAAAATATTTAGCCTCTGGTCCGGTTATTGCAATGGTGTGGCAGGGGCATCAGGCGATAGGGCTCATTCGCAAGATAACAGGAAGCACAGAACCTCTTTCAAGCGACGTAGGGACTATTCGGGGAGACTTTACCCTCGACTCGTACCAACTTGCCGATACGGGAGACAGGTCTATCCGAAATCTTATTCACGCGTCAGGCGAAGTAGAAGAAGCAAAGAAAGAAATTGCTATCTGGTTTTCTCCGGAAGAAATTTTAAGTTACCGCTTGATTGCAGAGCAAATTTTGTACGACGTGAACCTTGACGGCATCTTAGAGTAGTGTTCGGTTTTATCTTATACACAAAGAATGTGTATAGTCTGGCTGATGCAGGTGGTACTCTTTAAGTAGGGTTATTGGCATCATTAACTCTAATTAAAGTTCTTAAAAGGGAGTCTTACATCGTCTGCATTTGGGGAATTTCCGTTTACGGAATACCGATAGTGACAGATTGCGGACACCCACCTAAATATTTTTAGGTTAATGAGAACCCGGTAACCCTCCTAAAAAACCCCGCTCCGGCGGGATTTTTTAATGGTTAAATGTAGGTATGAAAAGAGACCGAATAGTAAGTGGTGTGAGCATACTTGCCTTGGCAGTCGTTATGACAGCTCTGCACCTCGGTGCTTATCGTTACTCGCTTTACTTCACGGTTGAGTGGTTTGATATGATGATGCACTTCTTAGGAGGGTTTCTTGTTGGCTCAAGTATTGGCTGGCTTCTGCGCTTTGAAGTACCGATTGGTTTGCGTTCACTACTGCCAACATTTTGGATAATTATTATCGGGGTTTTAAGTGTGGCGCTTGCGTGGGAGGCGTTTGAACTTGTAGCAGGAATTGCGCCATCAATCGGGTATCAAAAAGACACTATTGAAGATATAATGTTAGGGCTTATAGGAGCTGTTGTTGCATATGGGATATTCAAAAAATAAATCAGCGTCAATTACGTTTGTGCGAGGAGCACGTCAGGTAACGGGCTCTAATTTTTTACTCACCGTGCAGGCTCAAAATGGAAAGAAGGTAAACGTTCTTGTTGATTGCGGACTGACGCAAGGTGCCCGTTTTTGTGAATCCAAAAACAGTGTACCGTTTCCGTACACTGCATCAGAGATTGACGCAGTGTTTGTTACACACGCGCATGCCGACCATATAGGACTGCTTCCAAAGTTACTTAAAGAGGGATTTGACGGACCTATCTACACAACAGCACCCACAAAAGACCTCATTCCGATAATGTTAGAAGACAGCGTAACCCTCATTAACAGAGAGGCGAAGTCGTGCAACGAAGATCCTCCGTACTCAAAAGAGGACGTGGTAAATGTAAGCAAAAAGCTTACTGAAGTTGCGTACAGGCAAACAGTAGATATCGCTCCAGAGTTTTCGTGTACCGTATACAATGCAGGGCACATTGTCGGCTCTGCCACGTTTCTTTTTGATATTTCAGGAACTCGTATACTTTTTACGGGTGATTTAGGTCGGCGTGACGCCATACTGGTGCCCGAGAGAGATATTCCACCGCACCCGATTCATTACTTGGTCACCGAGAGTGTGTATGGAAACAGAGTGCACGAAGACGGCGAGGCGAGTGAAATTGATCTTCAGAACGCTATTTCGTGGGTTCATAAAAAAAACGGAGTGCTCCTCATTCCGGCATTCTCGCTTGAACGGACCCAAATTATTTTAAGCCTCCTTCAAAAACTGATAGAGACAAAAAAAGTTCCACCAATTCCGGTGTATATGGACTCTCCCTTGGCAGCTAAGGTGACCGAGGTGTATCGGTCTCACCCAGATTTTTTAATTGACGAAGTAAAGCAAGATATACAGAAAGGAGGTGATCCGTTCTCGTTCCCTTTACTTACCGTTACGCAAAGCAAAGAAGAGTCTGAAGAGGCCCTTCGTGCCTCTACCCCAAAGGTTATTATCGCCGGCGCCGGTATGAGCCATGGAGGAAGGATTCGAACCCATGAGGCCGAGTTTTTGCCTGATGACACCACATTACTGCTCTTGGTAGGGTACCAAACCCCCGGATCTTTAGGGCGTCGACTGAAAGATGGTGCAAAGAAGGTAAAAATAAACTGGAAAGACGTCAAGGTGCGGGCAGTCGTGCGTTCAACGGGAGGTTTTTCTGCCCACGCCGACAGAGATGACTTGGTAAGTTTCGCGGAGGCGGTTGCCCCTCAAAAAGCATTTGTTGTATTAGGAGAGATGGAATCTGCTTCATTTCTTGCGCAACGCATTTCTGGGTTTTTAGGTATTGAAGCCGACATACCGCAAGAGGGAGAGGTGGTAGATATTCCACTTATTGGATAAAATAAAAAAACCGAGCAGTACTCGGTTTTATTTACGGGTTTCTTAAGAGACTTTCTTTACAAGTCTTTCAAACGCGTCGGGGTTTTCTTTTGCAAGATCAGCAAGCACTTTTCTGTTAAGCGCAATACCTGCCTTTTTTAGTGTATCGATAAAGGTGCTGTAGTTTTTAAAACCAAGCGCGCGAACACCTGCATTAACCGAGATAATCGCGTCAGAGCGCATAACACGCTTCTTTGCCTTTCGGTCACGAAACGCGTACTTACCTGCGTGCACAATTGCCTCTTTCGCAGCTTTCTTCTTTTTAGATCGTGCAAAACGGTACCCCTTTGTCATTGAAAGGATGTTCTTTCGTCGTTTGATTGCTTTTGGTCCTCCTTTTACGCGTGCCATATGTCAGTTATTAGTTGTTAGAAAAAAGTAGAATATATTACTATGCTCCTGATCCGGCAAGAAATCGTGCTCGGTCTTTTGGTTTCATTTCGATTACTCGAGATCGTCGCTTTACCGTTTTGGTTTTACGAGATTCTTTTGCGTTAAAGTGATTCTGCCCTGATTTTCGGGCAATAATCTTTCCCTTTCGAGTAACGCGTAATCGTTTTGTATATGATTTATTTGTTTTCATATGCTCAACATCAGGGGAGTGGTGTGCTCGAAACGAGCAAAAACCCTCTCTACTCCAGATTGGAGATTTATACCATATCTGTAGGTTTTATGCCAGTTTTCTTCTCTTTTGGCGCCTTCTTTTTTCCTTCGCGCTCAAGAACGAGGTAAAAGCCTTTTGGACCCTTCTTTATATCTTCGGCAATTTTGTATTCTTCAGGAACAAGGAGCACAAAGCGCATAAGCCGTTCTTTGAGGAAATTTTGGTCCATATACTTATATCGACCCTTCAAAAAGAGCTCTACCTTTACTCGGTGCCCCTCACGAAGCCACTCTGCCGATTGACGAGCCTTACGGGTAAGGTCATGTTCGCCGGTCACTACCTCTACCTGTACCGCCTTTGTCTCTGTGTGGTGCGCTTTTGCTTTTACATCACGCTCTTTCTTTTTTTCTTGGTATTGAAATTTTCCATAGTCCATAATTTTGGCTATAGGAGGCTTCGCTTTAGGAGATATTTCTATAAGGTCGAGAGACGACTCTTTGGCACGACGAAGCGCCTCTTCAAGAGAGACAATGCCAATATTGTCTCCGGTGGGACCAATAACACGAAGTTCTTGGGCTCGGATTTGTTCGTTTATTCTGGTTCTCTGTTTCAAAGCGTTGTAGCGGTATTCTAACGCGTGATTGACTCTTTTACAACCACCTCCACAATCACAAATACCCCTTGCGGGGTATTTGTGATTGTGGAGGTGGAAGGTGGCGTCAGCTCACTCAGTATTTTGTTTCGCTCGATAGTTCGCTCACAAAATACTGAGTGGCTCCTGCCCGGGCTCGTCCGTCGCAGGGCGGCATGACTCCGCCTTTCATTCCCCCACGAAAGCCAAGCAGTTGGCTTTCTCCACTGCGTTTGAAATCTGTTAAGCGCTCGCGACCCCGGCTCGGCTTTTCTCTTTCGCAGGAAAATACAACGAAAGAGAAATATACCTCCGCCCGGTTCATTCCCCACGCACAGTGCGCAGGCACTGTGCTCCCACCACCCAATAAAAATACCCCTTGCGGGGTATTTGTGATTGTGGAGGTGGGGGGGAATGAACCCCCGTCCGAAAAGGGTCTTTGGGACGACTCTACAAAGCGTAGTTCTTTTTTTCACCGTGAAGTGAATTTAAGTATTAGTGTATAAAACGAACAAAAGAAGCTAATACCGAGCTCTCAATTTTCGAGAAGTTGTACGAGCAAAAAACTTCCTTATTCCGACTATATTACACCGGGTATCTCACTGTCAGAAAGAGTGAGATTCGATGCTGCTTAGGCTAAAGCGTAAGCAGGAGCACCTACGAACTGAGCGTAAGGGCTCTTAACAAGTGATTTTACACTTTGGGTTACTCGAGATTTTAGGTGTTCTCGAGCATTCACCGCTTTGCACGAAACAAAGGTGACCTTCCGTCAAAACTAGTCACCCCCCCACAGTATGTCCGCGTACGAACCTGTTCGTACAAGAGCTGGTATGAAATATTCATAACAACTCTTGGCGGATATACTGTGGCCGAGCGACTAGTGCTTATTCTCCTTTCAATGTTCTGTCTATGTGGCGTTTCGTATCTTTTGCTTTCAATAGCGCACGTTTATCATACCTCTTTTTGTGTCGCGCTACAGCAAATTCCAACTTTACCTTCCTGTTACCATTATACCACTTTATCGGGATAATTGTCAACCCTCTCTTCCCGTCTTGTTCTGCAAGTTCAAGAATCTCTTTTTTTGAAAGAAGCAGTCGGCGTGCCCGTTCAGGGTCGTATGATGCAGGCGTGTTCTTTTCTTGATATGGAGATATCGAAGCTCCAACCAGAAACACTTCACCTCCTCGCACTAATACACGAGCTCCAAGCAAAGAAGCTTTTCCTGCACGAATGGCTTTTACTTCATACCCAAAAAGCTCTGCTCCTGCAGAGTACGTTTCAAGAAATTCATAGTCAAAATGCGCCTTTTTGTTTTCTACAAATGCCATACCAAACAGTGTACAACGTCATACCTGTTTACGCATTTGCCACACGCCACTGCAGTAGTTTTGGAGTTGCGCTAAATGACAGGTATACTACGAAGAATGAATAACGCATCGTCTGGGAAAGGCTCTAAAAAACCTACATCACCAAAAAAAACACCGCCTGGTTTTGGAAAACGAGGTCCTCGTATTAAACGTCCACAAAATAAATATGGAGGAAACTTTACACTTTCGTTAATCGCAGCGCTCATTGTGTTAACGATCTACTCGTTTATGACTAGTCAGTCGGGCGATGTTGAGGATATCTCACTCTCTACACTCGCGTCAGATATTAAGTCTGAGCTGGTAGAAGAAATTACCGTGCAAGGAGATACACTGACCATCGTGTATACAGACGAGACAAAAAAGAAGGCAAAAAAAGAACCAGACAGCTCGCTTTCAACAACGCTCGTAAACTATGGACTCACCCCAGACGAGTTTGCGTCAGTCTCTATACTTGTTGAAAACGAAGGAGGGTTTCGTTTTTGGTTCTTCTCACTCGCTCCAATTCTCGTTCCGCTACTCTTGATTGTTGTGTTTATTTGGTACCTCTCGCGACAGGTAAAGGGGGCGGGAGTGCAAGCCTTCACGTTTGGGCAGTCAAAAGCGCGTCTCATTGATCCGAAAGATAAGGTGCAACGAGTAACGTTTGCTGATGTTGCTGGCGCAAAAGAGGCGAAAGAAGAGCTAACAGAGATTGTAGATTTTCTAAAGAACCCAAAAAAATTCTTAGATATTGGAGCCACCATTCCAAAGGGTGTGTTAATGATGGGTGCGCCGGGTACCGGAAAGACTCTCTTAGGGCGAGCTGTTGCCGGAGAGGCGGGAGTGCCTTTCTTCTCTATATCGGGTTCAGAGTTTGTAGAAATGTTTGTAGGAGTTGGGGCAAGCCGTGTTCGCGACCTCTTTAAAATGGCGAAAGCATCGGCACCTGCAATTATATTTGTTGACGAAATTGACGCGGTGGGGCGCGTACGTGGAACCGGCGTTGGCGGTGGAAACGATGAACGCGAGCAGACACTGAACCAAATCTTGGTTGAGATGGACGGGTTTGAGCCAACAGAAAAGGTGATTGTGATGGCTGCGACAAACAGACCAGACGTACTTGACCCTGCGCTGTTGCGACCGGGGCGTTTTGACAGAAGGGTCACCATTGACCTGCCTGACCGTGATGGTAGAGAAGAGATACTCAAGATCCACGCCCGCAAAAAGCCACTCGCCGAAGACGTAAACCTGCGCGTCATTGCCGAGAGAACTCCAGGATTTTCTGGGGCTGACTTGCAGTCACTAATGAACGAAGGGGCTATCCTTGCCGCGCGAGAAGACCGCAAAAAGGTGTCGCAGTTTGACTTGGTGCGTTCAATTGAAAAGGTTATGCTCGGGCCTGAACGTAAAACACACTTGCTGAACAAGAAAGAAAAAGAAGTGACGGCATACCACGAAGCAGGTCATGCGCTCATTGCCTCGGTGTTGCCGTACGCTGATCCGGTTCACAAGATATCTATTATTTCTCGCGGTCGGGCAGCGGGGTACACACTAAAACTTCCTCTCGAAGATAAGAAGATGCAATCTAAAAAAGAGTTCTTGGACGACATTGCTGTTTCTCTTGGCGGATACGTGGCAGAGAGAATGGTATTTGGTGATCTCACCACCGGCCCTTCAAATGACCTGCAAGTACTTACGTCACTGGCGCGCGATATGGTAACAAAGTATGGTATGTCGGATAAAATGGGACCGGTTGCGCTTGAAGGAGAGGGAGGCAAGGCGCTGTTTGGAAGGGGAGTAAATGAAAAAGAGTACTCAGAGCGCGTGTCGGCAGAAATTGACGCTGAGGTAAAACAGATTGTTGACGAAGCCTACGCAAAAGCAACCACCATTCTGACCGACCACCGAAAGGCACTTGATGCCATCTCTGCAAAACTTATGGAAGTAGAAACGCTTGAGCGCGATGAATTTGAGAAGCTTTTGGTGGTTCACGGTATTGAGCCAAAGAAAAAACAAGACATAGAGCACCAAACGTAGAGGGAAAGCGCTGAGTCGTTAGAGATCTATAATAAAAAACACCTTCCGTTGTGCTCGGAAGGTGTTTTTGGTGAAACATTCTTGCAAAAACTCACTGCTTTTGTTGGGTTGTATATCCACATGGTGTGTGGATAGTATTTGTACGTTTAAACTATAATATAAAAGAGATAGTTTAAATGTTCGGTATTATGTCAAAGTTTTCAAAACGAGACCTAGCGATTCGGATGCGAGAAAAAGGAATGAGTTATTCTCAAATAAAAGAGCATTTGCAAGTCAGTAAAAGCACCCTTAGTTTATGGCTTCGTCATATGCCCCTCTCGGAACAGAGAATACGAGAACTGCGAGATCACTCTGAGCAACGAATAGAGAAAACAAGGGAAACAAAACGAAAGAAAAAGTTACAGCGTATACGCAGTGTTTACTCTGAGGCTGTAAAAGATATTGGTAAAGTTTCAAAAAGAGAACTGTATATAGCGGGGTTTTTTCTCTATTGGGGGGAGGGGGTAAAAGCTGATCCGTATACAACGATGTTTACGAATACTGACCCTGCTATGGTGAAGTGTTTCATTCAGTGGATCGCTCTTTTAGGAGTAAAAAAATCTGACTTGAAAGTATATCTACACGTTTATAGTGATATGGACATTCCCCAAATAATTACATTCTGGTCTAATGAATTAAATATCCCTCAATCGTCGTTTCGGAAACCATACGTTAAAAAAAGTGTTGCTGGTAAACAAAAAAATTATAAGGGTCGTTTTGGTTTTGGTACCTGTAATATATATGTGCGTAATAGAGACATACGTGAAAAAATAATTATGTCTATTGCCAGGATACGAGAAGTCTATGGGGGTATTGCTTTTGACCCTGAAAAAGAGATATAGTTTAAATCCGCCCTTAGCTCAATTGGTTAGAGCATCTAGCTTATACCTAGAAGGTTTCCTGGTTCGAGTCCAGGAGGGCGGACATGATAGAGAAAAGCAAACTGCTTTGCTTTTCTCGATACATGTCCGAGCCGGAGCCATGTTTTTCCAGCAGGAAAAACAGGCGAGGCGGGGTCGCGGAATTTTGCGAGTGACTGACGAGCAAAATATCCGTGACGACCAGACAGAAATATCCCGCCTGCGCGGGATTTTCTGCGTCAGTCCGAGGCACAGGGTTGTGTGAGTTTGAGCGAAGCGAAAGGCGAACACCCCGAGCCGGGGTCACCACAAGAGTACTTCTATTTCTCTAATTCGATGACTCATAAGAGAAATTGGTCGCGCGAAAAATTTCCGTTAGGAAATTTATTTGTGACGACCAGATACAAATATCCCGCCTGCGCACTGTTTTTGTTTACATGTCCGAGCCGTACCACACGGGCACTTCACAAACGTGTGCAAAAAATCATTGTAGTGGCAATAACACATAACATCCTATATCATAGCTGTATATGGCAAAGGTAATACAATTTCCCGGTAGCCCAGAGAAGCGAAGACGAATGGCTCAGGAAAGAAAATTAAGGGAAGATAGGGATTATTTTGATAAAAACAGAGCAAAGGTGCGCGTTGCCCTTGATCGACAAAAGGCATTTTCTCAACAAGTTTTTACAGAAGATATGCAAGGTAAAAAGAAAACACTCTTTGCTCACGAAAAAGACGCCTTTTCTCAAATGTCACTTGAAGACTTAATTCACGAAGCGTGGAATATTGACGAGACGGTATGGAGCGGTACACCAGCGCGAGCAAAGGCTTTCCTTTCTGCTCTGGGTGCTCGAATTGTTCGATGTGGTGGCTTTAGTGATGTTATTTCTGACCCTTCAGAGTATCCAGATGATATTGGATAAGCTGACACTATTCAAAGTGGAGGCTCCGAGCTTTCTTTTGAGACATCTCGCCAAGCGCGGGATGTTTTTTTAATATCGGATCTTTGGCAACCAATGCAAACGCTTCAGTGCGTGCCGCTTCAACCAGCTTAAGGTTTTTGAGTGCCTCCATTCCAATATCGGAGAGGCCGGATTGGTGCCTTCCGTATAATTCTCCAGCCCCCCTGATAGATAAATCTTTTTCGGCAAGCTCAAACCCATTCTTTGCTGTTTGTATTGCTTTTAATCGGGACGATTCGCTTTTGGCAGACGATTCAACCATTAAAAAACAGTATGGCTGGTGACTTGAGCGCATTACGCGCCCACGAAGTTGGTGGAGTTGTGCCAACCCAAACCTGTCAGCTCCCTCTATCATAATCACGGTAGCGTTTGGAACGTTTACACCAACCTCAACGACAGAGGTTGCTACTAAAATATCTATCTCTCCGTTAGCGAACGAGTTCATCACGTCTTCTTTTTCTTTCGGAGTCATTTTGCTGTGCAATTTTTCAATACGCCACTCTGGAAACACGCTCTCTTTGAGGCGTTTTGTCTCTGACGCAACACTCCTCGTTTGAAGAGCCATATACTTTGTTGGATCAGGCTCATCAATGCGCGGGCAAATAACGTATGCTTGATGACCCTCTTTCAGAAGTTCTAACACTTTTTTATACGCGGTGTCTCTTTTTGGAGGTGTAATGATATCGGTAACAATGGCCTTTCTTCCAAGAGGCATCTGCTCAAGTACCGTTAAATCAAGGTCTCCGTAGAGTGTGAGCGCAAGCGTGCGGGGTATTGGTGTTGCGGTCATTGAAAGGAGGTGGGGCGACGCACCGTCTTTTTTTGCAATTTCTTTTCTTTGCGCGGTACCAAATCGATGCTGTTCGTCGATAATAACGTAGGCGAGGTGTTTAAAATTAACTGTCTTCTGTATAAGAGAGTGCGTTCCAATAAGAATTGGAATTTCTCCATTTGCCACCCACTTTAGTAGTTGAGTGCGAGAAATAGGCGTCGCGTCTTTTTTATTTACCTTTGATGGAAACTTGTAACAACCGCTTGATGTTATAAGCCCGATATTGATAGGGTGATCGATAAAAAAATCGGTAAATGTTTTAAAGTGTTGCTTTGCCAAAATCTCAGTCGGTACCATATAGGCAACCTGAAGGTTGCCAAAATCCTGCCCGTGGGGGCGCGAAGTCACTACACTGTAGGCGGTTGCAGCAGCGACAGCCGTCTTTCCGCTTCCTACGTCTCCTTCAAGGAGGCGGTGCATAGGGTAACTATTTTCAAAATCTTTCAAAATGTCACTGATAGAGTCCACCTGCCCTTTTGTGGGGGTAAACGGAAACGAGTCAATAAACGTCTGAAGCTTTTTTTTGTCTGTGTCTATAACGTACGACTTCTCGTTTTTATTTCGCTCTCGTTCTTTTGCACGGTCAACTTGAATAAGAAACACCTCTTCAAATGCAAACCGTTTTCGCGCTGTTTCTGCGTCTTTTTCTTTTTTGGGTTGGTGCGCAAAGACAAACGAGTCTCTGAGTGATGGCAGGTTATATTTTTTTAAAATGGTAGGAGGTATAACGTCTTCAATAAAATCAAGCACATCACTGCGCAGTACTTTTTGGATGGTGTGGTACAGCCACAGAGACGAGACGCCGGCTGACTCTGGGTACACCGGAAAGAGCCCTTCGTATCCCTCAAGAATGGGAATGCATGTTGCTTTCTCAACAACGGGGTTGGCGACATACTTCTTTCCGTTTCGTTCGGTTACTTTTCCACGAATACGAACGAGCTCTCCTTCTTGAATCATTTTTGCCAGATACGGTTGATGAAACCACACAACACGGAGGGTATGAGATCCGTCAGAAAACGAACCTTCTGCCATCGGTACTTTTGTGCGGAATGATTTTTTTATTTCTAATTTAGAAAACTGACCATATATAACCACTGTTTCATTTGGCTCTGCGGTTGCAATGCGCCTAATATCGGCAGAAGACTCGTACCGAGAGGGGATGTGGTACAAAAGGTCCAGCACCGTTTCTATACCAAGCTTTGTGAGGGCAACAGCTTGCTGTTTCTGTATCCTAAAATGAGAAGAGAGCGTATCGTGTGGCTTCATGCTAAATTGTTTCAAGTATACCTCTCTTATATATGACACGAAAGAAAAAGTATATCGGCGCCCACTCCCTCTCTGAGCACAAGAAATTAAAAGGGAAGATCGAGGTTGTAGGAAAAGTGCACCTTAAAACACTTGAAGACTGGTCAACTTTTTACACGCCGGGGGTAGGGGCCGTTTCAACGCACCTTGGCAAAACTCCGGAAGATGCTCGTGTCTACACCATTAAACGAAACACGGTGGCAGTTGTCTCGGACGGCTCTGCTGTACTCGGCTTAGGAAACATCGGCCCTTATGGAGCACTGCCGGTGATGGAAGGTAAAGCACTTATCTTTAAAGATAGGGCGAACATTGATGCGTTTCCGATTGTGCTTGATACGCAAGACCCCGACGAGATTATTGAGACGGTAGTGCGTATTGCCCCTGCCTTTGGAGGCATCAACCTTGAGGATATTGCCGCTCCACAGTGTTTTTATATTGAAGAAGAGTTAAAGAAACGACTACCAATACCGGTAATGCATGACGACCAACACGGCACCGCGATTGTCGTTTTAGCAGGGTTAATAAACGCACTAACGGTGGTAAAGAAAAAGTTGTCAGCAGTCTCTATTACTGTCGTTGGAGCAGGGGCCGCCGGTTTTGCCATCGCTCAATTATTAAAAAAAGCGGGAGCGTCTGACATTCGCGTCACTGATCGAGTGGGGGTTATTGGAAAACATCGCGCAGGTCTTGCACCCCACAAAACCGTTTTGGCAAACCTCCCTACAAAACGTCCAAGAGCGGTAACACTACTAGACGCGACGACTGACTCTGACGTCTTAATTGCGGTATCGGGCCCCGGTACGGTAACTGCTGAGCACATTATCGCGATGAATAGTAATGCCATTGTGTTTGCGCTCGCAAACCCGACTCCGGAAATTATGCCAAACATTGCAACGCAGGCGGGGGCAACAGTGGTCGCAACGGGGCGGTCCGATTTTCCGAACCAGATAAACAACGCACTCGTCTTCCCGGGTATTTTTAGAGGGGCGCTTGATAGCGGTGTTTCCGATATTACTGAGGATATGAAACTAAAGGCCGCGTACGCGCTGGCACGGTTAGTGAAGGCTCCTCACAAAGATAATATTGTGCCGTCTGTCCTTGACGGTAAGGTGGCAAAGGCGGTGGCACGAGCGGTGAGCGGTTTTAAAAAATAATATGTCGGCAGAGTCATTTAAGAGAGCAAGAGATCGTTGGCAAATTGAAAGAGAGGCTAAGATTTTTCTTTCAAAAAAAGGTATTGCAAAGTGGAAAGAGAGGTTAGAGCAAGAAGGGCTCCGTAAATTTCATGACGCGATTATTGATACTCGGTGGGTACGGGTTCCTGATATACGCGGTCGATTTGTGAGCGCTCGCCTCCGTACCGCGACAGAGAAAAAAGACCCGAAGCAGTTTTTATGGGCAATTAAGGTTCGTACATCAGCGCACTCTGAGGCAAAGCACATTAAAGAGTGTTACGAACTCGAAGGAAGTGGAGATTCAATGAAATCAGTACGAAAAGAACTCAAGAAACACTTAAGGGCGGTGCTCGGCAAAGAAACTCCAGACAAGTTGATAGAAGATAGGCGTCTTATAAAACGACGAGTGTCGTACGAAACGCAAGATCTTAACCACTCACTTTTTGGCGTACGGTTTGATATAGATACACTTGAGACTGTGAACGGTAAAAAAATAGACCCTCCCATCCACATTCTCGAACTAGAGGGGCTTTCGGAAACGTTGATACTCTCAGCGACTAAACACTTGGGGATAGATCCGCAAAAACTTTCTTCTATATCAGGCAAGGTATTGCTGAAAGAGACGGGGTATTTGTAGAGAGTGCGGGATGTGTCTTCGCTACGCTCGCACGCATCGGTCACAGATATTTTGTTCGCCGTCGCTCACAAAATTCCGCGCGACCAATTTCTCTTACGAGTCTGCGAGTTAGAGAAATGGAAGTACTCTTGTGGTGACCCTGTCTCGCGACCCATTCTGCTGAATGGGTACCCTGCTCCGGCTTTCGCGACTTTGTTTTGTTACGAACGAAGTGAGTTAGAAAACAAGAAGTGCCCGTGTGGTACGACTTTGTTTTGTTACGAACGAAGTGAGTTAGAAAACAAGAAGTGCCCGTGTGGTGAATCCCGACGTAAAGCACGCAGGTGCTTTACTCACTCTCCGCAGTATACTCACTGCGCTCGAATCTGCGGAGAGTGCGGGATGTGTCTTCGCTACGCTCGCACGCATCGGTCAGGAATAATTTGCTCGTCAGTCACTCGCAAATTTTCACGACCCTGGCTCGTCTGTTTTTTCTGCTGAAAAAACATGACTGCGCCTTTCGAATCCCGACGTAAAGCACGCAGGTGCTTTACTCACTCTCCGCAGTATACTCACTGCGCTCGAATCTGCGGAGAGTGCGGGATTCGAACCCGCGAGGGCGGTTAAGCCCTACCTCGTTAGCAGTGAGGCGCTTTCGACCACTCAGCCAACTCTCCGTGTTATACACAATGAAGCGATGACTTCTATCTATCTTTCGACAGATGTTCCCGTCATATTGGGACAGGCAGCCAACTCTCCGTAAGGTGAACTATATTGCATTTTCTTGTTAGTTGCAAAAACTATTAGTGCGCTAGCGCTATTCCGATAACTTCTTTTGCGCCTGCCTCAAGGAGGGCACGACGCGCGTCTTTTAGTGTCGCGCCGGTTTCTGACACGTCGTCTACCACAATACAGCACTCACCCGAGACGAGCTGTCTTTGCGCTTCATCGTTCGTGACAAAAAATGCACGAGACACATTCTCGACACGTTTTTTCTTTTCGGTGCGAAGTTGGCTTGGTCTCTCTTTTCTCTTTAATACATTGGGCGTGTATCGTACCGACGTTTCTATAAAGGGAAGTGCGTACTCAACTATTCTTTCAACTTGATTATACCCGCGCTTTCTCTTGCGTTTTGCTGAAGAAGGGATAGGAACGAGAAGCGGTCGTCGCCACTCAAGGTCAAGCGCGCGTTCTTCAAGGGCGTTCAGCACCATATCGGACATACACAGACCAAGAATCTGAGACGCTTTCTTTGTTCCATAAAATTTGTTTGCACGGATGAGCGATTGAATATCTTGGTCGCGGTATGAAAATCCGACAAAAATCCACGGGAGAGGCTTGGCACGCACAATCAGTTTTTCTCGTACCGTATCGATGGTAATGGCGCGAATACGTACCACATCTTTTGGTGGAGGAAAAAAGAAGTCTATAATGGAAGAGACGAGTGTAGGTGCGTGCATGGTATACTCGTCTTATTCTACGCCCATGGCATCCTTTCTTTCAGGTTTTTCACAATCACTTAGTAATCTTGCCGGTGCATTTGCAAAAAAAGACGGCGAGAGCGTTTTTGGTATTGATATAGGAACATCATCTATAAAAGTAGTGCAGTTGGTTGAAAAGAAGGGGGTGGCGGTACTAGAGACCTATGGCGAAATCTCGCTTGGTCCGTACGCAGAGGCAGAAGTGGGGCAGTCAGTAAACCCACCACTTGAAAAGGCGTCTGAAGCGTTGGTTGACCTGCTTCGCGAAGCAAACGTAACGGCAAAAACCGGCGGTGTCTCTATCCCACTTTCATCAAGTCTTATTAGTGTTATCAGTCTTCCTACAAGAAACGAAGAAGATTTGGCGACAATGATCCCCATAGAGGCACGAAAGTACATCCCCGTCCCCGTGTCTGAGGTAACGCTTGACTGGTTTGTTATCCCCGAAGCAGAAGCAGAGTTTTTGAGCGCCGCGGGTAGTGAACGCGCAAAAAATGCCACCGACGTGTTGCTTGTTGCTATCCACAACGCCGCGTTAGAGCGGTACCAGTCTATTGTTTCAGGAGCAAAACTGTCGCCTCGGTTTTTTGAAATTGAACCGTTTAGTATTTCACGGTCTGCCTACGAACACAGCACCGCTCCGGTGATGATTGTTGACTTGGGAGCGTCAAGTACCCGTGTGTACATTATAGAGTTTGGCATTGTCGATGTTTCGCACACCATTAGTCGCGGTTCACAAGACATTACCCGTTCTCTGGCGCAGTCAAAAAATTTGACGTTTCTTGAAGCAGAAAAACAAAAAAGACGGACCGGTGTTTCTGAAACTGAAGCGGGGCTCTCTACACTCGAGTATGTGTTTTCAGAAGCAAAGCGAATCTTTTTAACGTACCAAAGAAAAGAGGGGAAGGCGGTCTCTGAGATGGTGCTCGTTGGAGGAGGAGCGTCTCTGAAAGGAATTGAAGACATCGCTAAGAAATATTTTGACGCGCCGGTTTCAATATCAAACCCATTTGATAAAACGTCAGCCCCAGCGTTTGTTATTGATGTACTGAAAGACGCAGGACCTTCGTTTGCTCCGGCGGTGGGGCTCGCGCTTCGCGCGTTGAAGCAATAATAAAAACTATTAAGTCTTTTCCACTGCCACCGTGGCACAACAGGAAACAGAGTTTTCTATAGTGATACACTTACCATATGCAAGAACGTGTTAAAACGTCGTTCATTCCCAAAGCGTCTCTTAAAAGTGAGCGCGCGAGGACACCAAGTAAATCCCCGATGGGGCTCTTAAACTTGATCTCAGTCATTCTTTTAATTCTCGCCATTGTCGGAGGGGTTGGAGCATTTCTGTTTCAGCAGTTTGTGACACAAAGTATCGTGAGCAAAAAAGCATCTCTTGAAAAAGCACGAGCAGCGTTTGAGCCCGCAACAATAAAAGAGCTTTCTCGTCTCAATGCGCGGTTGCTTATCGGCCAAAATTTACTCGACGGGCATGTAAGTTTTTCAAACTTATTTAATGAGATTGAAGTACTCACGCTCGAAAATGTTCGTTTCAGAGAGTTTACCCTTGAAGAAACATCACCGGGGAATATGAAGGTATCAATGGACGGAACTGCAAGTAGCTTTAACGCACTTGCGGGACAAGCAGATGCGTTTGGGAAGAGTAGGATTTTGCAAGAATCAGTCTTTGCCGACTTTAACGTAGACGCGTTTGGCGCGGTAGTATTTACGTACACTGCGACGGTTAACCTTGACGAGTTGAAGTATACGCCATCGTCTTCTTCTGCCCCTGCTCCAGAGCCGATTGAAACAACACCTCCTGCCGAGCAGGGTGGAGAGGCATCCTCAGTAGATACTCAACCTGAACCAACTCAACCTGAACCAACTCAACCTGAAGAAACAACACCATGAAAACACTCTTTCCAATTCTCTTTATTCTTGTTGCCGGAGGTATTCTCTTTGGCTTTATAAACCCGACATGGAGCGAGATTAAAGTGCTCCGCGAAGAAGAAGAGAAGTATAACTCTGCCCTTGATAGGTCGCGCTTGTTACAAGAAACGCGAGACCAACTGCTTTCGCGGTACAACACATTCTCTCCTGCAGAGTTGGCACGTCTCGAAAAGTTTTTGCCAGATAACGTTGACAATGTGCGGCTTATCTTAGACATAGACTCTATCGCAGGGAGGTACGGTATGCGCATCCGAGACGTGATCCTCAGCTCTGACACATCGCGAACGGACCTCGGTCAGCTTGGACCTGACGAAAACAGGTTTGACTCACGCATACTCTCTTTCTCGGTGACAGGTTCGTACACCGAGTTTAGAGCATTCCTTGAAGATCTTGAGCAGAGCCTCCGTTTGGTTGATGTAATGAAAATTACATTTAGCTCGACGGACTCGGGCGTGTATGATTATTCGCTTTCTATAAAAACGTATTGGCTAAAACCATGAATAAACTATTCCAACAGTATAAAAATGTCATCATCGTCTTTGTCGTTGTGATAGGGCTCTTTGTCGCATACTCGATATTTTTTGGCGAAGAGGACACTGACACACTATCAGTAACAAATGTTGCCACCGAGCAAACCGTGGTAGAGCAAGAGCTTCTGTCTCTCTTGCTAGAGTTGCGCTCCATTACTCTTGATACGTCGCTCTTTGACGACCCACGTTTTAAATCTCTGAAAGATTTTAGCCAAGAGTTAACGTCTGAACCTGTTGGTCGCCCCAACCCATTCTCTCCTCTTGGTGAATAGGGGTCGTGCGAGGTGGATGAAATACCTCACGCAATCTTCATTAGTCTAGTATTATAAAAACAAATGGATACGCTATCACTACTTGAAGAAAAAGGACTCATCGACAAGAGCGCCGTTGCCTCTATTAGAGAAGAGGTTGATGTGCAGGGTAAAAATCTCGAGCAAGCACTTCTTTCTCGAGGTGTCTCTCAATCAGATATTCTCTCTGCGTTAGGCAACTACTACCAAGTGCCAACAAAAATATTGGATAAAGGCTCTGCGATTCCGGAAGCAATCCTGAAATATATCCCCGAAGAGTCTGCGCGACACTACGGCTTTGTTCCTATTGGTATTGAAGACGATATTCTTGAGATAGGAACCATTGACCCCGATAACCTCGAGGCAACTGAGGCGCTCAATTTTATTACCGCTCGCACCAACATTCCGTATAAGATATTCCTTATCTCAAACGAAGATTTTGAATCGGTGCTCAATATGTATAAAGGACTCAGCGGAGAGGTGGGGAAGGCGTTAACCGAGTTGCAGTCAACCATTTCTGAAGACGACATTTCTGCTGCCGTTTCGTCGGGTGGAGAAGGTGAAACAACACCATCTTCAGAGAATAATAAAGCAATAAAAGAAGATGCTCCGGTTACCAAGATCGTCGCTTCAATTTTGCGTCACGCTGTTGATGGTCGTGCATCCGACATTCATATAGAGCCGACTCGTGAAGAGCTTCGTGTTCGGTTTCGTGTTGATGGTGTCCTCCATACGTCGCTCCGTTTACCAAAAAATGTTGAACGCGCGGTGTCTGCCCGTATTAAAGTACTCGCGTCATTGAAACTTGACGAAAGAAGAAAACCACAAGACGGACGCTTTTCAGCGACAATTGATAATCGGCGTATAGATTTTCGTGTTTCAACGTTTCCTACATACCATGGTGAAAAGGTGGTTATGCGTATCTTAGATCGCTCAAGTACACTTTTGACGCTTCAAGATATCGGACTCACCGCTGGCAATATTGAAAAAGTGCGAGAAGCAATTCGTCGACCATACGGAATTATTATTATTTCCGGACCAACAGGCTCAGGTAAATCAACGACGCTGTATACGATGTTGCAAGAGTTGGAACGTACCGAACTTAACGTTGTTTCACTTGAAGACCCTGTTGAGTACGATGTTGAGGGTGTTTCGCAGTCGCAAGTTAGACCAGAGATTGGCTATACCTTCGCAGCCGGACTCCGTTCAATTTTGCGACAAGACCCCGACATTATTATGGTGGGAGAGATTCGTGACAAAGAGACCGCACAACTTGCGATTCAAGCCGCTCTTACCGGACACCTCGTTCTCTCTACGCTCCACACTAATAACGCCATTGGCGTAGTGCCTCGGCTCATTGATATGGGCATTGACCCATACTTGATCGCGCCAACACTTGTTCTTTCTATGGCGCAACGATTGGTGCGTAAGCGTTGCGAGGGGGCTGGAAAGCCAATGCCGGTTGAGGGTGCAGTGCAGTCGTTTATTAATAAAGAGTTCCAAGGAGTTCCTGAAGAGGTAATGAAAACAATTCCTCAGCCGAAAGAGGTATTTGGTATTGCTCCAAGCGATGGGTGTCCAAACGGTACGCGCGGACGAGTCGGTGTTTTTGAATTTCTTCCTACTTCAAAAGAATTGGAGCGAGTTATTTTAGAGAACCCTGTCGAAGAAGAGATTTTCAAGATAGCCCGTGCGCAAGGTATGTTGACGATGAAAGAGGATGCTATTATTAAAATGTTAGAAGGAACGATTCCATTTGAAGAAGTGACGACACTTGGTGGAGACGTTGCCCTTGAATCTTAAAACTGTATGGATACACAAAAAAACACAAAAGACATCTCCATTATGCTCGTTGACGATGATAGGTTTCTTCTTGATATGTATGCGCTCAAATTTAAAGAGCATGGGTGCGCAGTAGAGGCGATTGCTGATTCAGAAAAAGCACTCGAGCGTATCCGTGGGGGAGCACACCCCGATATTATTCTCCTTGATATTATTATGCCGGGTATTGACGGGTTCCAGTTTCTTGAAGCCCTTAAAAAAGAAGGACTTACGGGAAACACAATTGTTATCGTACTTTCAAATCAGGGAGTAAAAGAAGACATTGATAAAGCGCTCTCTCTTGGAGCGGAAGGGTTTATCGTAAAGGCAAGTGCTATTCCTTCTGAAGTGCTTCAGAAGACATTAGAGTTTGCAGAAAAAGCACATAAAGCATAAGTACCTATGGCAATAGATTATAAAACAGAAATAGATTCTCTTTTTGAAACGGTAATCGCCGAAGGCGCCTCAGATTTACACCTTTCATCAGATATGAATCCGATTATCCGCGTATCGGGTTCATTGATTCCGTTAGTAAAAAGACAAAAATTTACTTCAAACGATATCTCTGCGTTTTTGGATGTAATGACAACGCCAGAGAAAAAGAAGCTGTTTTTAGAAACACAAGAACTTGATTTTTCTGTACAGTATAAAGACCTCGCCCGCTTTCGGGGCAACGCATTTTTTGAACGAGGGACCATCTCAATTGCCCTCAGAATGATTCCCCGTGAGATAAAGACACTTGACCAACTTCAACTACCGCCAATTTTAGAAACGTTTACGCAACTGCAACAGGGATTCTTTTTGGTGGTCGGTCCCGTGGGACAAGGTAAATCAACAACACTCGCCGCAATGATTGAGATGATAAATCAGACACGCACCGAGCACATTATTACCATTGAGAATCCTATAGAATATTTGTTTGAATCAAAGCGTTCAATTGTCGCGCAACGCGAAGTAAAAGTTGATACCCAAAGTTTTCGTAACGCACTTACCTCTGCCTTTCGAGAAGACGTAGACGTTATTATGGTCGGAGAGATGCGAGGCCCAGACACGATGGCTGCCGCGGTAACCGCAGCCGAAACAGGGCACTTAGTGCTCTCAACACTGCACACAAACAATGCCGCGCAGACAATTGACCGTATTATTGATACGTTTCCACCGGGGCAACAAGATCAAATTCGTATCCAGCTTGCCGCATCACTCGCCGGTATCTTTTCACAGAGACTGATTCCTCGTATTTCGGGAGGACTTATCCCTGCGTACGAGCTTCTGATAAACAACGAAGCAATCGCAAATCTTATTCGCGATAAGCGCACGCACGAAATTAACTCTGTTATAGAGACGGGTATGGAGTCTGGCATGATTGATATGAACCGATCTCTTGCAGAGTTGGTGCGACGAGGTGAAATTACACCAGAGAATGCACTCTCTCGTTCATTAAATCCAAAGGCGTTCAGTAAGATACTATAAAGATACTCTATGTTATTTAAATACAAAGCAGTTGATAAAAATGGTACAGCACAAGAAAGCACGATTGATGCTGTCTCTCGTGATATTGCCATTAACTCACTCCAGTCACGAGGCTTCATTGTCTCTTCTGTTGAGCCGGTAGACGAAGGAGGCGACGGTTTATTTAAAAACATTGTCTTGTTTGAAAGTGTTTCAAACAAAGACATCGTGCTGTTGTCGCGACAAATCTCTACGCTCTTTGAAGCACAGGTTTCGGCACTTCGAATTTTCCGATTACTTGCCTCTGAGGCAGATACTCCTTTGATGCAAAGAATACTGACGGCTGTTGCCGATGATTTGCAGGCAGGTAGTCCAATATCAAAAGCACTTTCTAAACACCCAAAGGCGTTCAGTGACTTTTACGTCAATATGATTAAGGCAGGTGAGGAGGCGGGAAAGCTCGACGAAACCTTCTTGTACCTTGCAGACTATATGGATAGATCGTACGCGGTTTCATCTAAAGCACGAAACGCACTTATTTATCCGGCCTTTGTTATCTCGACATTCTTTATCGTGATGATTCTGATGATGACAATGGTTATTCCACGAATTTCTCAAATTTTGATTGACTCGGGGCAAGAAATACCGGTCTACACGCAAGTTGTTATTGCAATTAGTAACTTTTTTGTTGATTTTGGCCTCTTCTTATTGGTGTTGGTAGTTGTTGGTGGCTTTTTCTTCTTCCGGTATGTAACAACCGGTGCGGGGAAGGGCGCACTTGATCGGCTCCAGCTTGGTTTGCCGTACGTGGGCGACCTGTTTAGAAAATTGTACCTTTCTCGTATTGCAGACAATATGTCTACAATGTTGGGGAGCGGTATTTCAGTGGTGCAGGCACTCGAGATTACTGGTTCGGTGGTAGGAAGTGTCGTGTACAGAGAGATTTTAGCCGACGCGGCAACGGCGGTAAAGGCGGGAGGGTCTATCTCTGAAGCCTTTGCGCGACACCCTGAAATGCCGGGCATTATGAATGCGATGATTCGTGTCGGTGAAGAAACCGGAGAGATGGGAAACATATTAAAGACTTTGGCACGCTTTTACCAGCGAGAGGTGGCAAATGCCGTAGATACACTCGTTGATCTTATTGAACCGTTTATGATCGTGGTCTTGGGCCTTGGTGTCGGTGTTCTTTTGGCTTCTGTTTTGATCCCGATATACAACATTTCTTCTGCTATTTAAAAAATTGCGAAATTACAAGTCTCGCATCTTATCCACACGCATACCACGGCCTGCTCTTTTAGTCGTTACAATGTAGAAAGACCCTTTAAATAAAGGTCTTTGTGTTTAACACATTATTACTATAGTAAAAATTAAGAATAACTATGTTTAAAAGAACTGCACGAGGTTTCACATTGATTGAACTCCTTGTGGTGATTGCAATCATCGGTATCCTTTCTTCAGTGGTTCTTGCTTCTTTGAACGACGCGAGAACAAAATCACGTGATGCAAAACGTGTTGCTGATGTAAAGCAACTTCAACTTGCGCTTGAACTTTACTTCGATTCAAATGGTGGATACCCTACAACAGCAGAAGGACTAGATGCACTTGTAACAGCAGGCTCAATCGCTGCGATTCCTACTCCAGGGGCTGGTGTTGATAACGCAACATATCTCTATGTTAGCTCTTCTGTTACAGACTACTGTCTTGCCACTGATCTTGAGGCAGGAACGAGTCACGCGGCGGCTGTTGGTTCATGTACCGCAACAGGTATAACAGACCAAGCACTTCGAGTTAGTCCTTAAGCAGGAAAGACTTTTAAATAAAAACCCCTCCTTGAGAGGGGTTTTTATTTTTTTGCATAAAGAGGTACATCTCCGTGCGATAATATACAGTAATGATTGATATCGTTTTACCGTCACTCGTCTTTCTGTTTGGGGTTGTCGTGGGGAGTTTTGTAAATGTGCTCATTATGCGCTTTGGCTTTACCGAACGAACGCGCCACAGGTCGTCGTGCCAGAGCTGTGCAACGCAACTTGCGTGGTACGAAATGGTTCCCATTCTCTCGTACCTTTTTTTAGGTGGAAAATGCGGACACTGTAAAAGTGCACTCTCGGTTCAGTATCCAATAGTAGAGACATTGGTAGGTATTCTTTTTTTTACAAGTTGGTATACGCTCGATCCACCCTCTTCAATAGTAGGACTTCTTTCGCTCTTAACGCTCTTCTTTTTTTGGGCTACGTTTGTCGTTATTGTTGTGTACGATATACGACATACGCTTATTCCGCTTCTCTTTGCATGGACGCTCATTGCCTCAGCGGTGGTGTTTCGTATACTGCTTGCTTTACAGAGTGGAACCATTGACCCATTGGTAGGTGGTGCGGTTGGAGCACTCGTTGCCTCTGTGATTCTGGGTGGAATTGTTCTCGTTACCCGTATGCGAGGCATGGGTATCGGCGATATCTATATAGGAGTTGCCCTTGGGGTGCTGTTTGGGGGGTTGCAGGCACTCGATGTTCTTATTCTCTCGTTTTGGGTTGGTGCGCTGGTAGGAATTATTCTTATGGTAGCGCAACGTTTTTCCCCGCTTGCTTCGTTGCTCGGGTCTCGTGCGGGGCTTACAATGAAAAGTGAAGTGCCCTTTGTTCCTTTTGTGTTTATCGGGGCAGTTTTGGGAATGTTTACCAATGTCTCCGCTTTTCTTTTGGTAGATTCACTCATGACACTCTTTGTATGAGACACCACTTAATGAGTAAAAAAAACACTATAGGAGCAAAGGTGCTCGTAGGATTCTCTCTGATGGAGCTTATTGTTGCCGTCGGTATTTTTACCCTCATATCAACTGTAGTGTTAACGAGTCAATCCAGTTTTAACAGTTCTGTATTACTAGGAAGCTTGGCGTACGACATTGGCCTTTCGGTGCGAGAGGCGCAGGTATTCGGCCTTTCGGTGCGCGGTACAGGAGAGGGAGGAGCCGATCGGTCAGACTTTGAGATCGGTTACGGCATTTATATGTCAAACACGTCACCGGATTCGTATGTTCTCTTTGCAGATACCTACCCGGCAAATAACCCTGACAGAAAGTATACTCCTGGCGAAGATCTTGCGGTGCGAAACTACTCTCTCGGTAAAGGACACCGTATCTCATCGTTTTGCGGTATTGCAACGGGAGGACAAGAGTACTGCTCTCCCGTTATTTCACACATCAACATTGTGTTTATGCGACCAAACCCCGATGCCAACATTACCTCAAACGAAATCGGTCACGGGCAATATTCGTCCGCTCGGATTGTTGTATCATCAGCTGGTGGGTTAACGCGCGAGGTTGAAATTTCTTCAACCGGTCAGATCTCTGTCAAAAATCCATAGTGCATATGAACACGGAGCAACAAACACGCAAAGGATTCTCGTTAATTGAAATGATGGTTTCGGTAACTATCTTTGCGATTGTTATGCTTATTGGCGTAGGTGCGCTCTTGTCGCTCATTGAGACAAACCGTCGAGCACAGGCAATTAACTCTACCGTAAACAATCTGAATGCTGCGCTTGAGGGTATGTCGCGTTCTATTAGAACCGGTATTTCGTACTACTGTTCAACAAACGCAAACATAAACATTAATGGTATCTCGGGGCAACAAGATTGCGTTGGAGAGGACGGCGGGAGGCTTATTGCGTTTCGTCCATCTTCCGGCTCAAACAATATTACTGCGTACCGACTTTCATCGGGGCAACTGCAACGTAATGTGGGGAGTGGGTGGATTGATCTTACCGCGCCAGAGATTACCATAGACACCTTCCGAGTTTGGGTGCGGGGCTCTGCCCCCGGAGACGGTGAACAACCGCGTGCCTTAATGGTTATTAAGGGCTCGGCTCCGGTTCCGGGAGGACGGACCGAGTTTCAGATTCAGTCTTCCGTAACACAGCGTATATTAGATATATGATTAAAAAAGCATTCAGTATTCAGTATTCAGTATTCAAGAAACTGCGGACGGCTCTTGTGTTGCGTGTTCAAACTACCGCCTACCGCCTACCGTCTACTGTGTCTGGTACAAAGCATGGCTTCACGCTTATAGAAACACTCGTTGCCATTTCAGTGCTACTGGTTTCTTTGGCGGGGCCACTTACCATCGCCGCACAGTCACTGAGCGTCGCGACGTATGCAAAAGAACAAATCAGTGCGTTTTATCTTGCGCAAGAAGCTGTTGAGTATGTGCGTGCCGTGCGAGACGAAAACTTACTTGCCGGAAGGGATTGGATGAGCGGTCTTGGTAACTGTACACAGGGGTGTATGGTCGACTTTATTAACTTTCGACACCAGACCTGTGGCGGTGGGGTGTGTCAGCCATTAAAAATTGCGCCGAGCGGTTTGTATAATCACTTCAGTTCGGTATCACCAAATCCCAATTCAATCTATACACGGAAGGTGACCATTAACCGCGTCAGCGGTTTTAACCAGTCGGCGGTGGTAAATGTCACCCTTTCTTGGAAGAGCGGAAAAATCGACCGCAGTTTTGAACTGCGCACCTTTATATTTAATTGGCTATGATTAAAAAAGTATTCAGTATTCAGTATTCAGTATTCAAGAAACTGCGGACGGCTCTTGTGTTGCGTGTTCAAACTGCCGCCTACCGCCTACCGTCTACCAACTCGCGTACAAAGCGAGGGTTTACCCTACTGATTGCCGTTTTAACAGCGAGTGTACTTTTGGCTGTCGGTTTTGCTATTTACAATATCGTTTCAAAAGAGCTCGTGTTTTCTTCAACAGGAAGAGAGTCACAGTTTGCGTTTTATGCTGCCGACTCGGGTATCGAGTGTGCACTGTATTGGGATAAGCAGGGAGCATTTGCCACAAGCTCTTCGCTAACGTCATTGCAGTGTGCCGATCGAATTACCCAAGGTACCCTTGAACGCGAGAGCCTATCGTCGGGTGGTGAAAATTACTATCAAACAACTTTCTTGCTTTGGATGGAGGGCGTTCAATCCGGATCGTGCGCTCAAGTGGAGGTAAGAAAGTTTGCATCAAACAGAACAGAAGTGCGCTCTTTTGGATACAACACCTGCGTTACCAGCAACCCAAGAAGGCTCGAGAGAGGAATCCGCGCACAGTACTAGAAACAGGAAGATTAGGACATTAGGCGAATAATTAGGTTGTTAGGAGTAAGGGTCATATTTCATAGACGATATGAGGTACGTCAGTAGAGAGTACTCAAGTAGCAGGTACTAAACTACTAATTACTGGCATACTGAGTACCTCAGCATGCTGTCTTCTTACTAACCTCCTAAACCCCCACGTGGTTTTGTCGTTTATACTGTCTGTATGTCCGCATCAAAAGGTGAGAAAGAGCGTATCGCAAAACTTCGTATGGCGATCGATAAGTATCGGCATATGTACCACGTTGAAGATAGGGAAGAGATTTCTATTGAGGCACTGGACGCACTCAAGCACGAGCTGGTGCTCTTGGAAGAGAAGTACCCCGAGCTTATTACCCCCGATTCTCCAACGCAACGTGTTGCAGGAGAGCCACTACCGCACTTTGAAAAAGTTGAGCACTCGGTACCACAGTGGTCATTTAATGACGTTTTTACCGAAGAAGAGGTCCGTGCTTTTGATGCTCGGATCAAAAAAAACCTCAAAGAGTTTTTGGGCAAAGATATACAACCGTCATACAGCGGAGAGTTAAAGATTGATGGATTAAAAATAGTACTTACTTACAAAAAAGGTGTTTTAGAGATTGCCTCTACTCGTGGTGATGGAAAGGTTGGTGAAAATGTCACCGCGAATGTTCGCACGATCGATTCGGTACCACTGAGACTCTCAAAAGAAATAGATGTGGTGGTAGAGGGAGAGGTGTGGATGGGCAAAAAGGCTCTCGCCGAATTAAATGCAAAAAGAAAAAACGCAGGTGAAAGCTTGTTTGCAAACCCCCGTAACGCCGCCGCGGGATCCATTCGGCAACTTGACCCAAAGGTTCCGGCGTCTCGTAAGCTCGATACCTTTATATATGATTTGGCGTTTTCTAATTCTGAGACACCAAAAACGCAAATTGAAGAGCTCTCACTCTTAAAGGAACTTGGTTTTAAAACAAACCCCACGATGATCGCGGTCGATAGCATTGAAGGCATTATAGAATTTTGGAAAGAGTGGCACACCAAGAAAGACAGGCAAGACTTTCTTATTGACGGCATTGTGGTCAAGGTAAACGAAATAGAATACCAAGAAGCGCTTGGCTACACCGGAAAAGCTCCTCGTTTTGCCGTAGCGATAAAGTTTCCCGCAGAGCAGGCAACGACAATACTCGAAGACATTTCTTTGCAGATTGGGCGTACAGGAATTTTAACTCCTGTCGCTCATTTAAAACCAGTTTCTGTTGGAGGTGTCGTTGTTTCTCGAGCAACGCTTCACAACGAAGACCAAATAAAACGTTTAGATGTGCGCGTTGGGGACACCGTAATTATTCAGCGTGCCGGAGACGTTATCCCTGAAATTGTCGGCGTTGTCCCTGAACTTCGCCCACAAGATGCAAAACCGTACCGTTTTCCAAAGAAGGTCCCTGAGTGTGGTGGTGATGGCACTATTGAGCGAGTTCCGGGAATGTCGGCGTGGCGCTGTGTGAGTAAAAACTCTAATGCGCAACAGCGTCGCAGGTTTCATCACTTTGTTGGCAAACATGCGTTTGATATTGAGGGGTGTGGACCGCGAACCGTTGATCTTTTGCTCGACGAAGGTCTTGTTTCTTCATATGCAGACCTGTTTTCTTTAACACAAGGTGACGTTGAGGGACTCCCCGGTTTTGGCGAACGCGCGGCTCAAAATCTTATACAGGGCATTAACGCAAAAAGAAACGTGGGGCTTGACCGCCTGCTTATAGGGCTCTCAATTGATCAGGTTGGTACAGAGACGGCGAGAGACATTGCCGAACATTTTGGGACACTTGAAAATATACAAAGTGCGTCAGTTGATGATTTAGAAAACGTCGATGGTGTGGGCAGGGTTGTTGCAGAATCAATCTACCGCTGGTTTCGTGATCCCGAGCAAAAACGGGCCTTAAATGAACTGCTCTCATACGTTACTGTAAAAAAACTACCCAAGAACAAAAAAAGCACGTTAGATAATGCGGTGTTCGTTATTACCGGAACACTGCCAACGCTGTCTCGAGAGGGGGCAGGGGCGCTTATTCGTAAACACAGAGGGAGGGTTTCTTCTGCCGTATCGGCAAAGACGAGCTACGTACTTGCCGGAGAAAATGCCGGATCAAAGTTAGAAAAAGCGCGCGCTCTCGGTGTTCCTATTATCTCGGAAGAAGACCTAGAAAGGCTCATTACCAGAGGATCCTAGTGCGCAGGGCATAAACTTGCTATTATTTCTCTATGTCCGTTTCTACTGAAGAAGTTAAAAAGTTTGCAGACCTCTCTCGTATTGAAATAAACGATGCTGAGGCAGAAGAGCTTTCGAAAGAGTTCGATTCTATTCTTGGTTACATTGATACGATACAGTCTTTTGATGTCCTTGAGGCGGGGGCCGAAAACGTTCATTTAGATATTCACAACGTTATGCGTGACGACAAGGACCCGCACGAACCAAATGCGTTTACCGCAGATCTGCTTTCGCAAGCACCACAAAAGGAGGGGCGGTTTTGGAAAGTAAAAAAGATATTAGGGTAACGTATGGAATACACCGATCTTTCTGTTAGAGAGCTTCAGCAAGGGTACCGAGCTAAAGATTTTTCTGTGAGCGAGGTGGTTCGTGCCTATCTCGATAAGATTGAAAAAGAAAATCCAACGCTCAACGCATATTTAGAAGTGTTTGATGGCGCTTTTGAGTACGCAAAAGAAGCAGATGCGCTGTTTTTAGAAAAAGGAGACCGCGCGCCTTCTCTTACCGGTATTCCCGTTGCAGTGAAAGACAATATTTTAATTAAAGGACGCATTGCCTCTTCGGCATCAAAAATGTTAGAGAACCACGTTGCTCCATACGATGCGACAGTAATTAAGAAACTGCGAGAAGAAAATGCGTTATGTATCGGCAGGACCAATATGGACGAGTTTGCAATGGGCTCTTCAACAGAGCACTCTGCCTTTGGTCCAACACGAAATCCGCATGACCCCGAGAGGGTGCCGGGAGGGTCTTCAGGAGGCTCAGCGTCAGCTGTGGCAGGAAAAATGGCACCTGTAGCGCTCGGGTCTGAAACGTGTGGGTCGATACGCCAGCCTGCCAGCTTATGTGGCTTAGTAGGGTTTAAGCCAACTTACGGAGCGGTATCACGCTCAGGCCTTATTGCGATGGGGTCTTCGTTAGACCAGATAGGCCCACTATCGCGGACAGTGAATGACGCAGAGTTGGTTTTTAATATCATCCGTGGGTATGACGAGTTGGATGCCACATCGCTTCCGGCGTACGAACCTGTATCGGCAAAAAATAAACGTATCGGCGTTCCTAGAGCATTTATAAAAGACGCGTCGCCCGAGGTGCAACAATTATTTGAAGGCAATCTCAAAAAACTAGAAAAAGAAGGGTATGAAATAGTCGATATTGAGTTTCCTTCTGCGCCGTACGCACTCGCCGCATACTACATTGTGATGCCTGCAGAAGTTTCAACAAATCTTGCTCGCTTAGATGGTGTGCGTTACGGACACCATGCTCCCGGAGAAGATCTGTTAGATGAGTATAAAAAATCTCGGATGGAAGGGTTCGGAAAAGAGACTCGCCGTAGGATTATTTTAGGGACACACATTCTCTCGTCTGGGTACTATGACGCATACTATGCACGAGCAACGGCACTACGCGGAGCGTTGGCAAAAGACTTAGAGAAAGCGTTTGAATCGGTCTCATACATTGCAACACCAACGACACCAAACGTCGCGTTTAAGTTAGGAGAGAAAGCAGATCCGCTCTCAATGTATCTAGAGGATGTTTTTGCCGCACCAGCCAACTTAACCGGTATTCCTGCAATTTCGGTCTCAGCGGGAACAATTGCAACTGACGGGAAAGACCTCCCTATTGGCATCCAATTTATGAGTCCGAAACGTAGCGACAAATCTCTTTTTGATGTCGCGCGAACGCTTTTGGGAGAAACAAACACATAGGTCGTTTTTTGTTGGTACTATAAAAGGAAATGGATCATGTACACTTTCTTAACTTGCAATACTGGTATTGCCTCTTCTTCTCTTTTGTTGGAGAGGGGTGTGCATACTTTCGAGATCAGTTAAATGGGCAAGCAACTTCAACTCCTGTTGAGAGCGTTGGGTTTTTTGAAGGTCTGGCAATATTTTTTTCAAATACCCTCGGTTCATTTGGCGGTATTGTTGCAAGTATACTTTCAACTGTATGGAACTGGTATAGCGTCTTTGCGTTTGCCATCTCGGCGTTTTTGATTCTACTCATCCTCTTTGCTTTTTTTGGATTGTTGTTTGTTCGGATACGCGACCGGTCTCTGTACGGTTTTATTGCACCGTCCAACAACGAGGGCAATCCACGAAGTAGTCGGTGGGAGAGTCTCTTGGAGGATGCTAAGTCTACCGATCCAAAAAAGTGGCGAAACGCCATTTTTGAGGCAGATGCGTTGTTGGGAGAGCTTCTTCAAGGGCTTGGGTACGAAGGCGAAAATACCGGAGACAAAATGCAACGACTATCGGAAGACGCGTTTGTAACAGTGCCGGTTGCGTGGGAGGCGCACCGTATAAAAAACTTTGTGTCGTCTGGTTCTTCCGATTTTATTTTGACTCAACGAGAAGCATTTCGAACAATGAAGTTGTACGAACAGGTGTTTGAAGAGTTTGACTATATATAGACTAGGAGATTAGGAGATTAGGCTTTAGCTAAAAACATAACTCATAACTCATACGTCATATTTCATAGCTCAAAGTTACATAAGTTTTAGAAAGTTTCGTCGCCCGCTTGAGATTTGTGTTATTTCGGTGTATCCTCAGATACATAGCTATGGCCTAATTTCTAGTGCCTAACAGCTAGATAGAGCGGGGTGGAGGAGTGGTACCTCACAAGGCTCATAACCTTGAGACCCCGGTTCGAATCCGGGCCCCGCAACAAGTTAAAAACTCCGCTTTTGGCGGAGTTTTGTGTTTGTTATTGCTTGCTTCAGTTTAAACAAAGAACCCTTGATGCGTTAAGAACGCACCAACAACAATTGTCAGTACGCTCCATCCCATTGCCATTTGCTTAGACGAAAATTTCTGTGCAAATGACACAAGTGTTGCGTGGGGCAAAAGAAGCATCGCAAAACCTTCTATAAGGATTACCCACCCAATAAGCGTGACGAGAGTTGCCACTGACCCGGTCCAGATATTGTGTGTCAACACGACGATTAGTCCGACTAAGCGCTATGGCGCCATCAAAATACGGTATGACGTAGCTTCTGGTGGCTTCAGTGAGAGCCTTTTGTATTCTCTCTCCATGCAAAAGACCCGACAAACCAGAAACGAGGATGTAAACACCCATAATTTGAGCTAAGAAAATAGTTAAGTCCATAATAGTATTATGTAATAAATAATAAATAGGTACCTCTTTATTTTATGATTTTTATATAGATGGCTTTTTTTATCTTGATATTCTTGCTATATTTGCCAATGTTAGGGAAATAAGCAATTTGTCGGCGTATAGAAATATACCCCGACTGCACTCAGCGGTGGTGTGAAAGTAAACTTTCCCCTCACCCGCTTCGTTTGTCGGCGTAGCTCAGTTGGTTAGAGCGGAGGACTCATAAGCCTCAGGTCGCAGGTTCGATCCCTGCCGCCGACACAATATGTTAGAAAAATACAGACCTTTTGTGAAAGAAGACCCAAGAGTGTGTACTGCATGTGATGGGTATGGTTCTGTTTTGGAGAGTAAGACTATATTTGATATGGGTAGCTATTACACAATGAGGAGGGGGTTAAAATGTGAAGGATGTCGTGGGTATGGCACAACTTTAGGTCCTATTGAAAGAAGAAGGTGATAGAATAAATGCAATATGGAAATCTTAATTTGGGCGTTTATTTTTATCGTTTCGGTTGCAATTTTGGTGAAAGGTGCCGATTGGGTGCTTGATGGAGCAAAAAATATCGGCCTTTCGTTGGGGATGCCTCCATTCGTGGTGGGCGTTCTTATTGTTGGTTTTGGTACCTCTGCACCAGAACTAGTATCATCTGTCGCCGGTGTTTTAAAGGGTGCTATTGAGATTCCCGCCGCAAACGCTATTGGTTCAAATATTACAAACATACTCTTGGTGCTCGGTATCGCGGCGCTTCTTGCGCGCGGAAAACTGGCGGTCACAAAAAATATTGTTGATTTGGAACTACCCATTCTTGCATTTGCAACCCTGCTGTTTTTTGGTGTTGCCTATGACGGTGTTATCACAACGATTGAATCTCTCTTTCTTCTTGTGGGTGCGATAATCTATCTTGCCTATACATTTATTCATAAAGACAAAAGCGAAATTATTTCAGAGGATGAGAGTAAATCGCGTCCGCGGTTATCTGCAAAAGATATCTTACTTCTTGTTATAGGAATGGTCTTTCTCGTGTTTGGGGCAAAGTATCTCATTGACGCGGTTATCGCTCTTTCAGGAATGATAGGTATCTCGGTTGGCATTATCACTATCCTTGCCGTTGCGATTGGTACTTCGTTGCCTGAACTTTTAGTATCCGCAAAGGCCGCGATGCAAGGAAATGCAGAAGTCGCGGTCGGAAACATCTTTGGCTCAAACATCTTTAACATCTTTCTTGTGGTTGGTGTACCGGGTATGTTGGGAACGCTCGTTCTTGACGCTCCAACGTTGGCGATTGGTCTTCCCGTACTGCTTGCCGTTACTTTCTTTTTTATTATTTCTGGTTTGTCTCAACGTATTCATACGTGGGAAGGGGCATTCTACCTATTGGCGTATACGCTTTTCACCTTTAAATTACTTGGTATTGTGTAAGTAAGTATGGAGATTTTTAATGCAATCTTCCTCTTTTTATTCGGGTTCTTTATTTTAGTGCGTGGGGCACAAATTTTAGTAAAGGGTGCAGTATCTGTTGCAAAGATATTTAATTTTTCTCCGTGGTTTATCGGTGTGGTGATTGTAGGGGTTGGAACGTCTATTCCCGAGTTTTCTATTAATCTGGTAGCCGCCTTTGAAGGAAACGCAGTTGGTATAGGTACCATTATTGGTTCAAACACGTTTAATATTTTAATGATTCTTGGAGTGTCGGCACTCTTTTTTCCTATTGTAATGAAAAAATCTTGGATTCAAGATTTTTTTGTCAATGCAATTTTTGTTGCAATCGCGGGCAGTATGCTCGCGTTTCCTGTTTTGGGTGACCCCACCGTAGTCGGTATTACTCGCTCTGAGGCTGGAATATTGTTTCTTCTCTTTATACTTTGGCTTGTGTTTATGTTTCGTCGTGGAGATACTAAAGACGAAACAACCGACCATAAGGTTTTTACTGTCTTTACGTCCTTTGTAATGATCGTTGCAGGAGTCGTTGGTGTCTTTTTTGGTGGTTCGTGGGTTGTATCGGGGGTTGAACAGTTTGCAATCTTTGCCGGTATATCCTCCGAAGTTATCGCGCTTACCGTTATTGGAGCCGGAACATCAATCCCCGAACTTACTGTTTCAGTAGTGGCAGCGTTACGTAAAAATACCGGGATAGCGGTGGGTAACGTACTTGGTTCAAACATTTTTGACTTCCTTGGCATCTTAGGCATTACTGGACTCATTCATCCAATTATCGTTTCAGAATCTGTTCGTTTTGATATTGGAGCAACGTTTATTGCGACAATGCTCCTTCTCGCGGTTATTGTATTGGGACGCAGTCATCGTATCGGCAGAACGGAAGGACTTGTCTTAATTACGGCGTATGTCTTATATCTCATCCTCTTTATATTTAGAGGCTAGCGTTGAATTTTTGTCATTTTTACGGTATTCTCTCTTCACTGCGGTTAGACTGCAGTCTTAGTGTTTTAGGGTCGTATTACAGAATACGACCTCGGCATTCGAAGAAAATATGTTCCTCCTTTTGTTCGCTCGAAGTCATTAGCAAGCAAGCTTTCTATGACCTTCTCGCTTACAAAAGTAACGGTCGTATGATTACATACCACCGCGGCATTCCAACAATGTGCGCTCACTTTTTTGTTCACTCAGAGTTATTAGTAAGCAAGCTTCCTATAACGTCTTCGTTCACAAAAAACGCGCACATCCGTAAAAATTTGCGGTCGTAGCTTAGCTGGTTAAAGCGCCGCCCTGTCACGGCGGAGATCGTGGGTTCAAGTCCCATCGACCGCGCAAACAAATCCCCGAAAGGGGATTTTTTTTGCGCGGCGAAGAAACTGGACTGCTCCAGTTTCGTTGGGACTTGAAAGCCGGAACGATGTCGAGCCAGCAGGCGAGACCGTGAGGCAGGGTCGTGAAAATTCCGAGTGGCTGACGAGAAATTATTCCTGACCGGGTCCTTCGCTTGCGTTTCGGAACAATGTGAGAATTAGTGTATAGTTTTGAATATATGAATACAAAGGAATTGTTCTTAACTGTCGGTATTAGTTATTTAATAATTTTCGTCACGGCAATTTTCGCCAACTTCTTTGCTTTGGAGGTTCTCATAAATAACCCTTTAGGTGCAATAAATGAAAATGGATTACTGATTAGAGTGGGGGCGATGGCTTTCTTGATAGCTGCACTGCTCGATATCGTAATTGCTTGGGGGCTGTACGAGTTATACAAAGAACACATTCTTTCAAGACTAAGTACATACCTACGTCTCACACATGCGGTTTTGATGGGAGGTGCAGTGTTTGCATTGCTCTTGGTTTTTAACTTTGATACGAGTGCAGACATATTAAACCAGGTCGATATTTTTAATTATATTTGGCTAACAGGATTGTTCTTTTTCGGGTTCCATCTAATCTTGTTAACTAGAATTATTAAACTACCTCGTTTTATAAGTATCTTCCTATTACTTGCTGGCGTTATGTATATAGTGGATACTTCAGCTCATTTTCTACTTTCTAACTATACTGCGTATGCGGATGTGTTTTTGATGCTGGTTGCTATCCCTAGCATTTTTGGAGAAATGGCTTTAGGACTTTGGTTTTTAGTTAAAGGCCTGAAGAGAAATTAGTTTCCACCTGCGTCCTTAGGGCGCGCATTAAATAGTTTTTAGGTACTAAAATGGACTGATACAATGTGGCGTATGCGTCTGATTGTTGATGTACAGATAGTAGATTTAGAAAGAGCGGTTCGCTTTTATACTGAGGTTCTTGGATTTTCGTGTCGTATTAAGGCGGATGAATGGGCAAGTATTACCATTGGTGATGCAGAAATACATCTCTATAAACACGGAGGCGTTTCAAACGGTATTGAGTTTTATGTAGATGATCTTGACGAAGAAGCAAAAAAATTCGCTGAACATGGTGTTGAATTTGTATCCGGCATAGAAAAACCAAGTGCCGTAAGTGTAGACAAAAACAGCATCACCGAATTTCCATGGGGAAGAATCGGATATTTTTACGACAGCGAAGGAAATGAGTTGGCGTTAGTGAAAGATTTTTAATTTGAACTAATTGCAGGCATTTTATAATAAACGGATACTATCTTTTTATAAGATAAACTTAAAATATGAAAGGATCGTGTCAGTATGGAATAATAGAATTTAAGACGAATCAGAGAAACTAGGTCCCCAACAACACATTTTCACTCATTCAAAACTTCCGTGGGTACACATTCCGGAAGAAGTATCTCGGAGAGAGAATTGAAAGAAGTGTCACGAGTGAGATGTGCTACCAGCAAGCGAGGGAGGGTTGCAGAAAAGAAAAGCCAACTTCCGGCTTCCGAGCCGCCTCCGAGATTCGAACTCGGGACCTATGGTTTACGATACCATTGCTCTACCAACTGAGCTAAGGCGGCTCGGAAGCAATAAGGTGTTACGCCTTTCTTTTCTATAACCGACCGAGCGTGGTTGGTATGGAGTACCATACCAACTGAGCTAAGATGACAATGCTTTTCTCTACTGATATGAAAAGCTGGAGCCGTTGCCCGGATTTGAACCGGGGACCCCTTCCTTACCATGGAAGTGCTCTACCAACTGAGCTACAACGGCTAGTTGCTTACGACAATGGGCGGTTTTTGTGAACAAGACGAAAAAGAAAGCTTGTTTACTTTTTCATTGAAGTGTAACAAAAACGGAGCCCATTGTGTCAGAACGACGACGTTGTATCGTAACCAATACAACGGCCTTTCTTTGATATTGGCTGATATATCGTAACCAATACAACGGCTTAAATTCTCAAAGAACCCAAGTATAGTAGCGTATTTACCTCAGTCTTTCAATTTCAGAAATTATAAAAAGGCGCAATTTAGAGCTATCAACTAAGCACTAATTACTCCTTTCCCCTATACTCAATACTCTATATACTGTCCAATATGACTCAAGACGAAGCAAAGAAAAGAATCCAAGAAATAGAAACTGCTATGGCGTCGCCTGATTTTTGGAGTGATAAAGATGGGGCGCAAGCGCTCATTAAAGAGATGAAAGACCTTCAGGCGGTTGCAGACGGCGTTTCAAAGCACGACAGGGGAGACGCGGTAATTTCTATTCTTGCCGGTGCGGGGGGAGATGACGCAGAAGATTTTGCCGGTATGCTGTTTCGAATGTATCAGGGGTACGCGTCTCAACAAGGCTACTCTGTCTCGTTTTTAGATGATTCAGAAAATGACCATGGTGGATATCGCAACGTAACCTTCGAGGTTTCCGGAAAGAACGCCTATGGCAGACTACAGCACGAGGCCGGCGTGCATAGACTGGTCCGCATATCGCCATTTAACGCAAACGATAAACGCCAAACATCGTTTGCATTGGTTGAGGTGCTTCCAGTTGTTTCGTCTGACGATGTTCCGGAAATGAAAGAAGATGACATTGAAGTACAGTTTACTCGCTCAGGTGGCGCAGGGGGGCAGAACGTCAATAAAAGAGAGACGGCGGTGCGTATGGTGCATACCCCTTCCGGTATTTCGGTGCGGGCATCATCCGAGAGAAGCCAACAAGCAAACCGAGAGAAAGCAAAAGCACTCCTTCAAAGTAAACTGTATAAGCTACAAGAAGAGAATAGAGAGCGCGAACGGCAAGGACTCTCTCTAGCGTCGTCTACGTCAATTGAATGGGGAAGCCAGATACGCTCGTACGTCCTCCATCCGTATAAAATGGTAAAAGATCACCGTACCGACTACGAAGAGAGAGACATAGACGCGGTCCTTGCTGGAAAAATAGACAACTTTATTGATGCGATGCAAAAGAATGCGGTACAATAGTAGAGTGCACAGATAACCACTCGATTCTTTCTGCTTCTATCTGTTACGATAAGACGTGCATAAAAAACTTTCTTTGTGATTTACTTCGATACTGTTTCAAAAGTGTACTCTGATAACTCGTGCGCGCTTGAAGGCGTGACGTTGTCAATAGAGCCGAAAGAGTTTGTCTCTATTGTGGGGCACGCTGGCGCCGGCAAGACCACCATACTCAAAATGATTCTTGCTGAAGAGGCGCCAACATCGGGGTCGGTGTTCTTTGAATCAGTGGATATTCACAAGATCCCTCGATCAAGACTTCATACACTGCGACGAAAGATAGGGACGGTCTTTCAAGACTTTCGTTTGATTCCCAACAAAACAGCGTACGAGAACATTGCCTTTGCAATGGAGGCGTCGGGACGTAGTGACGAAGAGATTGCCGCAGACGTTCCCCACGTACTTGAGCTGGTAGATCTTGCAGAGAAAGCATGGAACTTTCCGCGAGAGCTTTCAGGAGGAGAACGTCAACGTGTTGCAATTGGGCGCGCCATTGTAAACCAACCTGACGTTCTTTTAGCAGACGAACCGACCGGAAACCTAGACCCGATTAACACGTATCAAATTGTTGAAATCTTAAAGCGGATTAACGAACTTGGCACCACCGTTGTTCTTACATCACACAACAAGGGTGTGATTGATTCGCTCGGAAAACGCGTCATTACCATGGACAACGGTCACATAGTACGTGACGATAAAGAAGGACGGTATGTCTTATAATATATATACATCTCTATGACAATGTGGGTTGCAACAAAAAGAATTTTTCGTTCAGGATTAGTCAACTTTTGGCGAAACGCCTTTGTTTCGGTTGCGTCAGTGTTTGTAATGACAATGACACTGCTCATCCTCGGATCTCTGATGTTTTTAAATGGAGCGGTAAACGAATTTGTTGGGTACGTGAAAGAAAAAGTTGATATTAATGTGTACTTTGTGCCCGACGCAGAAGAGAGCGCTGTTGTTGATTTAACTGAGCGGATACGAAACCTTCCTGAGGTTGCCGAGGTAACGTACCTTTCACGAGAGTCAGTCTTACAGCAGTTTCGTGAACGTCACCAAGACGATTTGTTAAATCTGCAAGCGCTCGACGAGTTGGGAGAAAATCCCTTTGGGGCAACGCTATCAATACGAGCCAAAGAGCCTTCTCAGTACGAAGGAGTGGCACAATTTTTAGGTGATTACGTTAACGACCCTTCGGGTGCCGCTCTTATTGATGTGGTTAATTACTCTAACAATAGGGTAATTATTGATCAGCTTGATCGTATCATTACCTTCGTTGAGCGATTGGGGTGGTTTGTGATTCTCCTGTTCTCTGTCGCCTCTATAATGATTACCTTTAACACTGTTCGGCTCGCTATCTATACCGCAAGAGAAGAGATTAGTGTGATGCGTCTTGTCGGTGCCTCAAATCAGTACATTCGCGGACCGTTTATCGTCGAGGGGGCGCTGTATGGAGTGCTGTCCGGAGTTATTACCCTTATCCTGCTCTTCCCCATAACACTCCTTTTACGAAGTGGGGTAGAGGTTGCCTTGAGTGTTGATATATTTGCCCTCTATATGAGCCAGTTTCTACTATTCACAGTTGTTTTGATTGGTGCCGGTGCCGTGTTAGGTACAATTTCTACCTTCTTGGCGGTTCGAAAGTATCTGTCGGTCTAGAGCATTGGGTAGTTAGGAGGATTAGGCGCTAGGCTTTAGCTAAAAAACATAACTCATACTGAATACTGTATACAGAATACTAAATACTAAATACTCTAAACGCCCTAACCTCCTATTTTGTGCTTTGTTTGGACTCTGGTTCCTGTGCTTTGGTGGTTTCTAAGCACTGTCTTCCTATCTCATTTTCCTCCTCTAGTATCTAAAGCTCTCAAGCTGTATACTGTTTTTCATATGGCATATGCTCGGAACGTGAAAAAACACTCCGGGCACCGCTCCCCCTCAAAAAAGAAGTCGCACAAATACCTTTTTGTTATTGGTGGTGTGATGAGTGGCGTTGGCAAAGGAATTGCCTCATCTTCAATCGCCCTTATCTTGCAAAATAAGGGATACAAAGTGAATACGGTAAAAGTTGATCCGTACTTAAACGTTGACGCGGGGACCATGAATCCAACAGAGCATGGAGAAGTGTTTGTGTTAGAAAGTGGTTTAGAGACAGACCAAGATATGGGTAACTATGAGCGGTTTTTAAATCGTCCGCTCAGCGCAGACGACTATATGACAAGCGGAATGGTGTACGCGCACGTTATCGAAAAAGAGCGGAACTTAGAATATAAAGGGAAGTGCGTGGAAGCGGTTCCCCACGTACGCGACGAGATTATCCGACGCTATCGTCTCGCAGGCGAACTTTCAGGTTCGGATGTCTCTGTTATAGAAATTGGCGGGACGGTTGGCGATTTTCAAAATGCTCTTTTTATAGAAGCGGCGCGCGTTTTAAAAGTTGAAAGACCCGAAGACGTTATGTTTGCATTGGTGTCGTACTTGCCGGTCCCGGGGACGCTGGGCGAGATGAAGACGCGCCCAACGCAAAACGCCGTGCACCAACTTAACTCGTATGGCGTACAGGCAGATATGGTTATCGCGCGCTCTACGGTAGCGCTAGATCAACGCAGAAAAGAGAAAATTGCCGCCAGTTGCAACATTTCTGCCGAGTACATTGTCTCGGCTCCAGACGTGGAATCTGTGTATGACGTTCCTCTCAATTTTAATAAAGAGAAAGTTGGCTCGGTTGTGGTAAAAAAGTTGGGACTTTCTGATAAACAAACGTCGCTTTCCGAATGGGCTACCTTTGTACGGAAGGTGAAGAACGGAAAACAAGAGGTGTCTATAGCGGTCGTAGGAAAATATTTTGATACGGGAGACTTCGTTCTTTCAGATGCGTACCTTTCGGTTATTGAGGCGATTAAATATTCAGCGGCAGAGGTTGGCGTTACAGCGCGCATTTCTTGGTTAAACGCCAAGAAGTTTGAAAAGGGAAACGAGGTAAAAGAGCTTAAAAAATACCACGGAATCATTGTTCCGGGAGGGTTTGGCGAGACGGGAATTGAAGGAAAGATAAACGCCATAGAGTACGCGCGTGTTAACAAGATTCCATACTTCGGTCTTTGCTACGGTATGCAGTTAATGGTTATTGAGTACGCACGAAACGTGCTTGGTATAGAAGACGCACACACGGTTGAGATACACCCAAAGACAAAAAACCCCGTTATTGATGTTATGCCCGAGCAAAAAAACCTTATTGCTAAAAAGCAATATGGCGGGACCATGCGCCTCGGCTCATATGTTGCTGAACTTGCGCCAAACACCATTGCCCGCCGTGCGTATGGCGCCGAGCAGGTGTATGAACGGCACCGCCATCGGTACGAGGTAAATCCCGCGTATATTGAACGTATTGAAAAAGGAGGACTGCGCTTCTCTGGAAAGTCTCCTGACGGGGTGTTAATGGAAATAGCAGAGCTTTCGCAACAAGAACACCCGTTTTTTGTAGGAACGCAGTTTCATCCAGAGTTTCAGGCGCGCCCCCTTAACCCACACCCTCTCTTTACGGCGTTTATGCAAGCAGCAAAGAAAAGGAAAAAATGAAAAGGACACTTATTGGGATAGCTGTTTTAATATTTTTGTTCTCGCTTCCTTTACAGTTTCAATACCTTTTTCAGGACGATGAAGTAACGGCACTACAGAGTCAAGAGACAGTCGTAGACGAACCGCTCTCTATTTTATTTGTAGGAGATATGATGTTTGACCGCTATATTAGAAAAGTTGCCGATGTAGCTACGGGGGACTTTATACTGTCGTGCATTGTAAACGAATTGATGGATGCTGACTTTGTTGTTGGCAATCTTGAGGGACCTATTACCACAAACGAATCAGTGAGTGTAAATAGCACGGTAGGGGGGCCAAATAACTACACCTTTACCTTTCCGCCAGAGACAGCGCTTTTATTAAAACGACACAACATTCACCTTGTCTCACTTGGCAATAACCACTCGTTCAATTTTGGGATATCAGGAATGAAAGAAACACACAGCTTTCTTTCATCAGCAGGGGTTGCGTATGTTGGTGGCCCCGTTGAAGATCAGGCGTATCTTGTAGAGATAAAAGAGATTCCTTTTGCGTTCATCTCATACAATCAATTTGCCGAAAGGGGATGGAAGATTGAGGTAGATGAAGCAGAAAAACTCATTCGGCAGTATACGTTGACACACATCCCAATAGTGTTTGCTCATTGGGGAGAAGAGTACCTGCCTGCGACAGACAATCAAAAAGAATTGGCACGTCGTTTT